>Ga0209396_1005314_pt1 | contig 12218 bp, 9 predicted proteins | sample GOMGulsemesocosm_6_FD_184638 | JGI IMG/M metagenome (GOLD analysis project Ga0209396, IMG submission 184638) | Methane-oxidizing microbial communities from mesocosms in the Gulf of Mexico - GOM8C Gulf of Mexico (SPAdes) (version 2) | ecosystem: Environmental > Aquatic > Marine > Cold seeps...
GCCACCGGCAATATTTTGCTCGCTGATGATGCCATCCAGCTCTAATAATTCTAGTGCCTTAGAGTTTACCCAAACGCTATGACTGGTTTCTTCCATAATGGCGATAGGACGTGATTCGTTAAGGGCATCTAATAGCTTACGAGGTTCAGTACTGCTTTCAACTAGGGTGAGTATTGAGTGTCCCCAACCGAGTAGCCATTCATCATTAGTTTCTCCTGCATTACTGAATGGCGGGTTCTGCTGCGCGCAGGCTTTGATGTTCTCGACCCAAACAGTAACTGTCTTAGAAGAGTCTAGAATGCATTGAATTTCTTCGCTTGATGCCTCTAGTGGATGCAGGTGTACATCGTGCAGGCCTGGCAAAACCGTCTTGCCTTTTAAATCATGAACTTGGGTATTTTCGTTCACCCAGCTTTTGGCTTCGTTCTCTGGGCCGACAAATAACAATTGGCCTTTCTCGATCACCATGGCTTCAGCCCAAGGCTGGGCCTTATTGACGGTATAGATATCACCGTTAAGCCATAGCTGACGGCTTGTTTTGTTTTCTGCGCTGTTATCGCTGGTACCGCCTGCTTGGGCACCACCACAAGCTTGCAGCAAGCTGGTGCTGAGAACAGCAAGGGATAACGCTAATACTTTGGGCTTCATCATAATGTCTACTCACGTTGTTATGTCGATACCGATAAGATAACAAGGCCAAGGTAACGATTAGGTAACAGGCCTATTAAGTGTAGAAACTAAAACAGGGAGGAGTTGGTTATTGGCCCTATCATCAATGAACTACTATCAATGAACTACTAAATTCAATCCAGACTAAAAACCTACCTTTCGATAGGTTTTTGTTCTATAAAGTTGTCATACACTTTGCTAAATAAATACAAAAACAGCAAAAAGGTAGCTTATGACGACTCTTAACATACAAAATTCCGAGCCACAGGGTGGTCTCAGCTGGGCCGGGATAAAGAAGTATTTCTTCTTAATCGCAATACTGGTACCTCTTGTGCAAGTATTTTCAGCCTATCAGACTGTTACCACAGAAGCCGCAGGTCTATGGCTTTGGTTACTGGTTTTGATCAATGTTGTTATCGTTCCTGTCGCCGACGTTATTTTTGGTCACGACACCTATAACCCTACCCAAGAACAAGAAGCAGCGTTAAAACATGACGGCTTCTATGTTTGGGTTATGTACCTTGCCATCGTCGCACACTGGCTTGCCCTCATCACCACCGCTTATGCCGTTTCGGTGGTCGATCTTCCTTGGTACCACTTTTTAGGCGCTATCATTGGCATTGGTGCCATGCACTCGGTCTCTTTTGCGATCAGCCACGAGTTAGGGCATAGGGTTAATAAGAAAACTCAGACCTGGGTTGCCAAATTTGCTACGGCCATTATGGGTTACGCGCATTTCAATATTGAGCATAATAAGGGTCACCATAAACACGTCGCGACGCCCGAAGATGCTGCGTCATCACGCATGGGTGAAAATGTGTATAAGTTTGCTTTACGTGAATTACCCGGTGGGTTTGTTAGAGCTTGGCAACTTGAACGTTCAAGACTTTCTCGACAGGGAAAGCCAACCTGGTCTTTAAGTAATGAAATTATTCACTCTTGGTTAATGACACTGGTCGGCTTCGGCGCAATGGTCTTTATTTTGGGGTTACAGATTTTTCCCTTTCTTATCCTCACCTCTTTTTATGGTTGGTTCCAATTAACCATGGCCAACTATATTGAACATTATGGCTTACTGCGTCAAAAGCTAGATAATGGAAAATATCAGCGCTGCGAACCTAAGCATTCTTGGAATAGTAACTTTCGCTTAAGCAATCTCATTTCATTACATTTACAGCGCCATTCCGATCACCATGCGAATCCTACCCGCGCGTATCAACTGCTGCGTGACTACCCAGAAGCGCCGCAAATGCCTACGGGTTATCCAACTATGATGATGATGACCTTGATTCCACCACTATGGTATTGGGTGATGGATAGAAAGGTTGTGGCTTGGGCTGAGGGGGATATGAATCTGGTTAATATGGATGGCGAAGCTAAAGATAAACTCTTTACCCGTTACCATAAAAAGCCTGCAGATCAGAACAGTGAGACGGCAGAGGTATCTCTATGAGCAAGCATCAGTGTCCAAATTGCAGTACCGTCTACGATGAACTCATAGGCAGTCCTCACGAAGGGTATCCCGCCGGTACGCTTTGGCAAGACTTACCCGAAGATTTCACCTGCCCTTGTTGTTTTTTAATCGACAAGAATGAATTTGAGCTACTAGAGCAGAATAAGGAATCGCCTTAATTGTTGGTCAACGCATGAAAACAGCTAACCCTTTTCGACCCTCAGACTTCGAGCCTAAATTGGCTCGGGATCACATCAATCGAACGCTCTATGCTGAAAGTCTTCAGGCTTTAAAAGAACGTAAGGTGGTGATTCTGCAAGCTCCCCCAGGGTTTGGGAAACACAGTTTATTAGCTCACGTTTATGCTAAAAGTCAGGGTGTGAAAATATGGCTAACGATTAACAAAAAAGATAACGATAAAACAACCTTTATAGAAAAACTAACAAAAGCACTGGCGTTATCAAACATTCATTTATCTGAATATGAAGCGCTTAATTTACATCGTTCTTCTGAAGATGATATTGCGCATATCATTTCAAAAACATTATCTGATAAAGAAAATACAACCTTCTTTATTGATGGCATTCATCATTTAAAACACTCGTTTATAAAAAAATTACTGGCGGCACTGCTAATCAGTAGCGGCGATCAGATACGATTTCTGATGAGCAGTAAGAAAAATCATTCTCTTAATATCGCCTCCCTAGCTATTGATAACCAAGTTCACTATATCAATACCCATTCACTAAGATTTAGCCCAACTGAAGCACTAAAACTGATTCAGTTCGATAAAGCAAAATATGCAAAATCGACTCATGTCATTAATCAATTAATTGATTATACTCAAGGCTGGGGAGTGGCATTATCACTTATAAAGGATCAATTGCAGCACGGAATAGATTTACAAGAAATTACCGATGATTTTGATAAAGGAAATCAAAACCTGGATAATTACCTACGACAAACAGCCTTATCAGAGTTCTCAAAGAATCATCGACAAAGTTACATTGCGCTCTCTGCCATAGAAAAATTCAGCCTAGCTCAAGCGAGAAAAATACTTGGCTTAGAAAATCTAGAAGTAGTCCGTACAATTATAGAGCAGCAGCCATTTTTACTCTCTACACAAGATAAAGGTCAGCGCTGGTATTATTTCGACAAGGGTTTTAAACATTATTTAGATAGGCTACGCCATGATTCATTAAGCGATGCCGAGACCCATGTGTTAATCAAAAACTCTGCCCACTGGCTTTATGACAATAATTACATTGAAGATGCGATTAATTCAATTTTTGTCTGCCAAGACTATGATACCGCCGCACTTTGGTTAGCCCGCTACACTATAATGACTAAACGCAAAGGCAATCATGAACAACTACTAACTTGGTTACAGCAACTGCCTAGCGAGTCGTTAAACCTACACCCAGGATTAGTCGCGGCTTATACGTTATGCCTAATATTACAAAAAAAATTACTGCAATCTGATACCAATACGCTGTCATTAAGCAAGGCCATTCCTAAACACGCGGCCGATAAAATGCAAATTGAACGCAGTGTTCCTTTATTAGCCTTAGCGGCTTTTACTATCAAAGATAAAATCGACTCTCTTAATAATATTGATCACTGGATTAAAAAGTGGGAGAAAAATTCAGAGTTTAGAGCCCTTGATGATTACAATTTAGAAATGGCCCTGGCTAAGCTGATTAAAGGATTTTATAGCAAATGTCGATCTCAGTTTAGCGACAGTAATAACGCCTTAAATGAAGCGAGAAAGTTATTCGAAGCCTATGGCAGTGATTACGGTATTGCTTGGACCGATACCGTGCATACGCTTTTATTAGCCAAACAAGGTTTAGAGTATGAAGCGTTGGTTAAAGCGCGTGAAGGTTTGCAGTTTATTCAACGCCACCTTAAGAAAGATATTGATATTCACCAGATGTTAAGTGTTTTGGTATCAACGTTGTATTATCAACAAGCTGACCATGTCAATGCCAGAGCCTATTTCCCCAAAGATATTGAAGCATTACAGTCTTGTGCTTTTACCGATATATTAATCGCAGCCTACAAAACAAATTCTCGCTTTATGCTAGATGATGGCGATAGCAACGGCGCAATCACGCTACTTAAAAAACAGATCAAACAAGCTGAAAGTGAAGGCCAAGATAGACTCGCCTATTCTCTTATCAGCGAATTGATCGTCATTATGATAAACAATGACAAGATCCATGAAGCGCAGCAATATGCCAATGCCTACGATATTAACGCCAGCCAAGCACCCACTAATGCTCTATTAGCGAGCCTCACTTATCGTGCCCGTATCTACTTATTAATTGCGGATCAGAAGTTTTCTGCAGCACAATCCATTATTGAACAACGGATTGCGAATCATATTGAACAGAAGCGCTATGCCATTCTTGCCGAGTATTATCGCCTACTGGCTGTTTTACACTATAAAGCCAAACGCTATCAAGAATCTGAAGAAGCCCTTCATGAAAGCCTGACTATTGCAGCATCCAGAAATTATATAAGCCTATATAATATCGACAAAGTCAGTCTATTTGCCATATTGGAGCGCTTCAATAACAAAGCACAATCAAAAGATATCAGACAGTTCATCGTTAAATTACACAAAACTTTAAAAGGCAGTGGGGCTGATCTCTCACCCCAAGTTGAAAAGCTCACGAAGAAGGAAGTACAGGTTATTCAATTGGCCGAATCTGGCAACCCAACCAAAGAGTTGGCGAGTGAGTTGAATATATCGCAAGGCACACTTAAATGGCACCTGCATAATATCTACGAAAAGCTTCAAGTTAAAAACCGTACTCAAGCCATCAACAAAGCTAAGAAGCTGGGTTATTTTTAACTTGTCGATCCATTCTAAAGCTACTTTCTGTTTTCTATTTAGCCAGTCAATAATTCTGGTATTTTGAACTGATCGAGTTCAGAGCGGGCAGTTTCAACCTACTGTACCTTTATATTCAACTCAGCTAACAACTGCTTTTCTACATCAGATAATCGTTTACGCTTTAACGCAACGCTCCCCCAATGCCAAGGTTAATAGAAAGCCAATCGCGAAGCTGGCGATTAAACTCAATCGAGCTGACTTTTAAGGATAACGTTGATTTATTATTTTCTAGATAGGAGAATTCTTTCTGCTCGCCACAAACTCCGAGGCGACCTGGTTTATACTCATTCATGATGAGTAACGATCTGTGTTGTTTTAATCAGATCGTACTCTGCTTGATTCCCTAATTAATGTTAAGTATTTATTAACTGAGTATTTATTATTTGACGTCAACCGTCGCGATAAGGTCTTTAAATAGATCATGCTCAACTAATGGCTGTAAGGCGGGATCGGTTTTAATATTGTCTAGGTAACTATCTCGACTTAAGGCTTCTTTGAGATAGCGAATAGCCTCATCCATTTGGTTCATGGCAGTATAGGCACAAGCCAACTGATAAAAAGCATGACTGTTTTCGGGATCAATCTTCAATGCCTGATGGCACAAGCTCGCTGCCCATTGCGGTTCGTTAAGTTCCAAAACGGCATCGGCTTTATAGGTAAGGGCTTCGCAGTCGTTACTCTTAAGTTTTAATATCTCATCGTAAATTGTTATTTTATTAGAGGGAGAAGGCTCTTGCTGTGCGCGCAACCAATGTGATTGAAGCTCTTGAGTTAATTCAATTTCTTCTCTGTTTTCTTCGATGTGCTGGGTCTTTTGCTTCATCAAAGATTCCATTTTATCAAGCCGAGATTCATATTCTTTAATCAAGCGAGATATTTCGGCATCGGCTAAGGAATGTACTCGTTCTTTTATGTCGCGAATGGAAGTCCAGCCGACCAAGACTAAAATCGATGAAGCCGCGGCAATGAGGTAAAAGAAATACGTTACTGTACTGGTTGCATATTCCACGGCTCTATCAACCGATTTATGTTCTCTATCCACTATCTGCTGTATTAATTCACTTTTGGTCGCGGCTTGATCCACTCTTAATTGTTTAAGCTCATTAAGTACGTACATTTCAACAAAAGGGGTATACATAGGCTCCTCTAATTTATCTATTGCAGAGGATACTTTGGGGATTAAGATAGGCTTTGTTACAGGGTTTTCTATTATTGCTTCTGCTTTCATTTCAGCTGTCGTTTCTACGAGCGCACCTTCCACCGCATTAACTTGAGAACCAAGTAATGCGGTGAAAAGAAAGAATGTTACTAGGGTCAAGATGCGAGGCATATAGCTCTTCCGTGATCGTGAACTTCTACTAATGATGTGTGTAAGCTTTTTACTGTTTCTTCATAGTCTGATTCATTGACAACAAACTGCATGTCAACTTGGCGCATGGTTTGATGTAACGCCAGTACACTGATTGTTTTAGAAGCCACCGCTTTCACAGCTTTAGCAAGAATACCTGGAATTTTCATATCACTGCCAATCGCAGAAACAATCGCGACCTTTTGCTGATCAACTTCAGCCGTTGGGTATTTTTCTTCAATCGCAGTACGAATGCGCTTTACTGTTTTTAGACTAGCAGATAAATAGTGGGTAATTGTATTGGCGTTAATATCTTTTGATACGATATGCGCTTTAAAGCGTGTAAGGATGGCCAATACTTCACGATCGTAGTCATGCAGGCTGCCCGACATGTCTTGATCAAATACTTGCAGTGCAATAATACCTTTACAGCCGGCAATGATTTCAACACAAGGCGAGTCACTAATGTAATCACCTGTGATTAGCGTACCGGTATGCTCTGGCTCGAAGGTATTCTTTACGCGCAAAGGAATATTATTTTGACGCAGACCTTTTGCCGCTTTCGGGTGAATCGCTTCCATCCCTAGACTGGCTAACTGGTCAGCTACATCGTAATTGGTGCGGCCAATAGGCACCGCATTGTCTTCGCCGACTAAGCGTGGATCAGCACTGCTTAGGTGGAATTCTTTGTGGATAACCGCTTCTCTCGCTTCGGTCAGTACCGCTAAACGACTGAAGGTCATTTCGCTGTAACCGCGATTAAACGATGACATTAAACCACTATCACTGTGCGCATAACCGGTTACGATCGGCAGCTGTGTATTCAGATCAATATTGTCAAAGGCTAAACGAATACGTTCATCCAGAGGAATGTGCTTATTCGTGCGCCAGCCCGTTAAATCGACGAAGCAGGCATTCACACCATCACGGCGTAGTAGCTCTGCGGTATTCCAGGCACTGTGTGCTTCACCGATGCTGGCAAGCATTTCTCGAACGGTTTCTAGGTGTGATTTTAATTCAAAGTGGCCGTGCTGGCATAGGCTTTGTAAATCCAGCAAGCATTGCTTGGCATTCGTTAGACGTTCATCTAAAAACTTGTTGGCTTTTAACAGTAGAGCTTCATCACCGAATAGGTCTTTATTGATAATATAAAGCTGCTCTCTTAGCTCATCAAATTTTTGCATCCAGCCGTCATCGCCCATGCCGTTGGCGAAGAGTTCATATACCCCGGCCTGACCGCTTTTTTTATGTTCCAGCAATAGGTCCGTAATACCACCATAAGCAGATACCACAAATACGCGCTGAAATAAATTTATTCGGTTGCCACCTAAAACAATGTTATTACGCACAGATTCGTAATTCGACATTGATGTACCACCAATTTTTTCAATGGTATGGATATTCTTATTGCTCATATTAGAACCTAGCTAAATAATAATGTTAGAAACTTCACTTAGGGCTAAACACTAAGCGAATAAAATGTACTTTATTAAAATGTTATCAGATAGCTTCGGCTTCTAGCTCGTAAGCACTTTTATGATTTCTAACGATCATTTGATACTTAATCTGAATGCTGTAATTAAGACTGTTGAAAAATAAATAACCTAAAAATCACGGCGCAATCATAACACGATTGCCATTTGGGCAAGCTAACGACTAGCGGGCCTAGAAATAGATTGATTACTTAGGAATACTTGGCCTAATTACTCGATAACATCCGTAGTATTAATGCCATCACTCAGGCTCGGTTAGAATCTCACCAAATCATTAGTACTCTAACCATTAACGCTTTTTCCTACAGGCGCGAATGATACTCAAACAGCCTATAAACCTCATGAATGTTGGTTATCTGATAAATAACCCATGATTCTTTAGAATAATAAGCATAGTACACTAAGCATTATTCTTTTTCGAGTACAGTTTTCAACCAGCCCCATACAATAGCGAGGGTCATAAGTGACTTCTGATAAGTGCGCAGACTTTCTGATAAACTGTCGCCATTAGTTAATCGAGCTTATTCGTCGAGCTTATATTCATCAGTAAGGGTTTAGTCATGTCTGCAATCAATCTTGAATTTCACCAAGCACCTGGAATCGCCAGCGCAATGGCTAAGGCCTTATTTTTGCGCCGCAAAGGCTTTAAAGCTGAAGTCGGTATGCCTGAAATTAATGCCAGCTGGTATGGCGCTCAGGCCGACCAAGGCGCGTTGAAAGATTATTGCGCAACCCTTGATATAGAATTAACGCCGTCTCTGCCGGTATTGTATCCACACGTTATGGCTGGCGGTATGCACATGCATATGCTGACTCATAAAGTATTCCCTATTGGTTTGCTAGGTGCCGTGCATCTTAAAAATACAATCACTCAGCATAAAGCCATCGCCATTGGCGACAAGATGGATATTCATGCGCAAATGGGTGGCTTCCGCTTAACCGCTAAAGGCGTTGAGTTTGATTTCACCACTCAGGTTAAAATTGCCGATGAAGTCGTTTGGGAAGAGTTAAGTATTTATTTCATGGCGGGTCGATTTGGCGGTAAAGAAAACCCATCAACAGAAACCAGTTTCGAATTGGCCAGCCTAGCGGCCATGTCTGATCTAGCGACTTGGTCCGTTCCGAAGAATCGCGGTAAAAAATACGCCAGCATCAGTGGCGATTACAACCCAATTCATACCTCTAAGTATCTTGCTAAGTTGTTTGGCTTTAAGCGCGATATTGCTCACGGCTTTGGTATTTTGGCGCAAGCGGTTAATCAATCGGAGTTGGCGAATAAAACTCAAATCTCGGCCGGTAAATGCCAGGTTGATGTGATTTTTAAGGGTCCGCTGTACTTGGAAAATGATGCGAGCTTGAAGCAAGCTGCTGATGCGACTTCTGTTGCACAGGAACAACGCTTTGATTTGTTCTCGGGTTCTAACCCTAAGCCTAGTATTTGCGCCAGCATAAAGAGCTTATAAAGGCCTTCTCGCAATAACTTAAGAGTAAGTCCGCAAGATTTGTTAAATCTGCTCGTGCTATGTTCATTTACACACTGAATAGCACGACAGATTAACACTTATTCTCGCCTTCTAGCTCCTGTGCAATCTCACCCAAGCGTGCAATGGCGTGCTTCACGTCTTCATTCCAAGGTGTTGCACAATTTAAACGGATGTAATGGTTGAATTGATCGCTGTTCGAAAAAATATCTCCTGGAATAATCGATATCGATTCCGCTTGAGCTCGGTGTAATAATTCAATTGAACTGACATTTTCCGGCATGCAAATCCATAAAATAAATCCACCCGCAGGGACTGATAAACGCGTTCCTTTTGGAAAATTATATTGAACGGTTTGAGAGAATAATTTTATATTTTCAGTCACCATCTGACGCAAGCTGCGCAGATGTTTATCGTAATGGCCATTTTGCAAATACGATGCCATGGTCAGCTGTGGCAAACTGCTCGTTGCCATCGTACTGAATCTTTGCGCTTGTATAACGGCTTTTTTATTGCGCCCTGGAATACACCAGCCAATTCTCAGCCCGGGGCCTACCGTCTTAGAATACGATGAGCAATACATCACTCTATCGTCGGTATCGTGCGTTTTAATGACGGTATTCACCGGCCCTTTTTCACAGATTACCGATAATGCAGAACTGTCGAGGGGTAATTCACCATAAATATCATCTTCAATAATTTGGCAATCAAATTGACGCGCCAATTCAACCAGTTGTTTTTGTTTTTCGCTGCTGATACTGCCGCCCGTTGGGTTGCTATAACGGCTGGTGACCATGATGGCTTTAATCGGCCACTGCTCTAATGCTAGCTTTAATGCATCGACACTAATACCGTGATTGGGATCGGTAGGAATTTCAATTACTTTCAGCCCACGCAAATTGGCCATCTGTAAAAAACCATAATAACAAGGTGACTCAACCGCAATAATATCCCCGCGCTGAGTCGCACTGCTTAAACACAAGTGCAAGGCTTCTGAACAGCCTTGAGTAATCACGATATCATCGGCGTGGCAGCGTAAACCAACATCCCTCATGCGTAATGCAATTTGTGCCCGTAAGCTTTCTAAGCCCGGTGAAAACTCATAATTAAAAACGCCTTCCATATTAAAGCGGGTGACCTTTTGCATATGAGTTTGCAAAGATCGATACGGCAAAAAAGAATAATTGGGAATAGCACAGCCTAAATCTATGCTGCTTTTTTTATTCACATTTTCTAAAATATGATTAATCAGTTCTACTTTCGTCACCGCTTTTGGTTGCCCACCCTGAGATACGGGGGGCGGCACGGGCTCATCGTTGACACCTTTACGAACAAAGTAGCCCGCTTGCGGTTTAGCCCGAATCAAACCTTGGTCTTCTAATAACGCATATGCTTGGTTAATGGTTGATACACTGACCTGCAATTGTTTACTGAGCTTACGTACGCTAGGAATTTTTTGCTCGGCAAGATAAACCCCTTGTTCAATATCTGCGGCAAGGTCTTGGGCTACTTGGCGATACAGGGTGGTATTAGCGTTGCTCATTATTCCTCTCTTTTCTTCTATCTATTTATCTTTGGACCAATACTGCTTTATTTAGCTAGGTTATCAGTAAAACTGTACTGCATAACAGTACAGTTTTCCTGTAACAGAACAGTACAGTTAACATTTTAGCGTAACTGTACTGCTTTTTGCGCTTATCCCTGCCTCTCTGCACCTGTCTTTATTTACCTCACAATACTCGGGCTCAAGAAAAGCTTTGGGCCAATCAAATATAGTGAGTAAGAACATGACAAGCTTAACCGGCACCACCGATACGATGCGTTCACCTTCAAGCCCTTCTTCTATGCTGGGCTCTACTGGCATGATGAAAGGTTTATTCGCGGTGATCTTATTCGCCATGACCGTTCCCATGACTAAGTTAGCACTGCCTTTATTTAGCGCAGAATTGATCGCCAGTTCACGCGCCTTTATTGCCGGTCTATTGGCCTTACTCGTCATCCATATTAATGATTGGGCATTACCGAATAAGAAAACATTTGCTTGGTTAGCCATTGCAGGAGCAGGCGTTGTGGTCGGTTTCCCCTACTTATTAAGTTACAGCTTAATCAATTTATCCGCCGCTAACATGGGCGTGGTATTAGCGGGCCTGCCGTTGATGACCAGCCTCTTTGCGGCGCTGATTATGAAAGAACGCAATGGCTTAAGGTTTTGGCTGTCGTCGGCGTTTGGGGCGGGCTTATTAGCCGTGTATTTCCTTAACGGCAACCAATCCTCTGGCTGGGATATGCAGACACTCGCTATCTTGTGCTTGTTGTTGATGTTTGGTGGCTTGGGTTATAGCGCTGGCGCAAAAGCCGCTAAGAGCATCGGTGGCTGGCAGACAATTTGCTGGATGTTGGTTTTATACCTGCCACTATCGTCCATCAGTTTTGGCTACCACGCCGGTAACCCGGTTTTCATTACTGACTTCACTCAGGCAATGAACAATCCTGCTGAGCAAAGTAGCTTTTGGATTTCTATTGCTGGCTTGCTTTATCTTGCAGTGATCAGCCAATGGTGGGGATTTCGTTTTTGGTATCAAGCGATGGCAGAGGCAGGAGCAGGCCGTGTGAGCCAGATCCAATTATTGCAGCCGTTCCTTACCTTATTATTTGCGGTGATCTTTTTGGGCGAATCGTTTGCGGTTGAGCAGGGGTTGTTTGCTTTGTTGATTGTATTGGCTATTTGCTCGGCCTTGCGCTCCAAGAGGAAAAGCTAAAAGCTATTCACCACGGAGATGTATGGACTCCCACTTCCAACGGAGTAACGTGATAAGTAAGCCTACTTTCACAAAGGAGCCATACATGACTTATTCTAATGTAATCGCCATTG
>Ga0209396_1005319_pt1 | contig 12214 bp, 8 predicted proteins | sample GOMGulsemesocosm_6_FD_184638 | JGI IMG/M metagenome (GOLD analysis project Ga0209396, IMG submission 184638) | Methane-oxidizing microbial communities from mesocosms in the Gulf of Mexico - GOM8C Gulf of Mexico (SPAdes) (version 2) | ecosystem: Environmental > Aquatic > Marine > Cold seeps...
GTAAATCTTCAGCTTGACGACCTTGCTCTTCAAAATGTTTCAACGTTGCAGATGCAAGGTACAAGTTACTTAGTACATCACCTAAACGTGCAGAAATCATTTCACGACGTTTCAAGTCACCACCAAGCACAAGCATAGATACATCAGCACACAATGCTAATGCTTTACTCATACGCGTAAGTTGCTTGTAGTATTTCTTCGTTGGACCCGATACAGGCGCAGAGTTTAACATGCCGCCAGTCAGACCTTGGCCTAATGCACCAAAGAAATTTTTCGTACCAAAGGCAATATGCTTAAACAATAATTCGTCAAATTGCGCTAATGCTTCTTTTTCATTTGGATTGGCAGCCGCTTGTAATTCACCGAGTACATATGGGTGACAACGTGTTGCACCTTGACCAAAGATCATTAGGTTACGCGTAAGGATATTTGCACCCTCAACCGTAATAGCTACCGGAATACCCCAATAAGCGCTGGCTAAATAGTTCTTAGGACCACACTGAATACCGCTACCTGCTTGTATATCAAGTGCATCATCAATAACAGTACGCGCCATTTCAGTCATGTGGTATTTAGAGATTGCCGTAACAATCGCAGGACTTTGACCAAGATCTAGTGCACCAGTTGTAAATTTACGCGCTGCTTCAAGTTGGTAAGTTAGGCCACCAATACGAGCCAGAGACTCTTGCACACCTTCAAATTTACCAATTGATAAACCAAACTGTTTACGTACATATGAATAAGCACCCGTCATACGCGCAGTTAAATGGCCACAAGCACTGCCTAGAGCGGGTAAAGAAATACCACGACCAGCAGATAGACATTCAACCAACATACGCCAGCCTTTACCAACCATTGGTGCGCCACCGATAACCCAATCCATAGGAATGAATACATCGTCACCATAAGTGGTACCATTCATGAACGCCAGACCCATTGGGTAGTGACGGTCGCCAATTTCAACACCTTCGTGTGACGTTGGGATTAATGCACATGTAATACCGATATCAACGTTGTCACCCAGTAGACCATCAGGATCTTGCAGTTTAAATGCCAGGCCAAGTACAGTTGCAACAGGTGCTAACGTAATATAACGCTTACTCCACGATACGCGGATACCAAGCGTTTCTTTACCTTCAAATTCTTCTTTAACTACGCGCCCCATATCTGGAATACCACCAGCATCAGAGCCCGCTTCAGGACCAGTCAGTGCGAAACATGGTACTTCAGTACCATTTGCTAGACCTGGTAACCAACGATCTTTTTCTGCTTGTGTACCGTAATGTGCAAGTAATTCGCCCGGACCTAATGAGTTAGGAACCATTACTGTTACAGCCGTAGATAAACTACGTGTAGCAATCGTTGTTACAATCGTTGAGTTAGCGTAAGAAGAGAATGCTTTACCGCCGTATTCTTTTGGAATGATAAGCGCAAAGAAGCCGTTTGATTTAATGAAATCCCAAACTGGTTTTGGTAAATCACGATCTTCATGAACGATTTTATAATCATCCAGCATCGACATTAATGTTTTAAGTTCGTTATCAATGAAGCTTTGCTCATCTTTAGTTAACTTAGGCGTTGGGTAGCTAAGCATTTTATTCCAATCAGGATTACCTGCGAATAAATCACCATCCCACCACACACTACCAGATTCCATTGCTTCCTGCTCTGTTTGTGAAAGCGGTGGCAAGATGTTCTTAAACACTTTAAATAATGGTGCTGTGATATTATTCTTTCTAAACTCACTCATTGCGCTCATAACGATTTCCTTTTGTTTCACTATTTTGATGCTGTATTTACAACTTTGGATCTGAATTCACAACATCCAAATAGCTAAATTGCATCTACATGCTTGTAGTTTCTGTTGAGGTGTTCATTCCAGATGCCAAATAAGGGATCACTTTACGAATTAGTCCCTCGACATCAATATCTTGGTTAAAATCTGCTTTCGCAATATCCATCAATGCGCCGCTTGAGCCCATCGTAAATACTGCTGTACCCAGGGTAAAATGTAATCGCCAAAAGAGCTCTTGCGATGACAACGCTGGGTTCGCTTTCAATAAAGCCTTAGTTATGTTGGCTAAGACTTCACCGTAATGCGTTGTGGTGTACCAACGTAAATGCCCTTGCTCATCAGTATAACTTCGACCAAGCAACTGCATAAAAATCACGGTACCATTTTTACTTTGTTGCTCTAACGCTAATAGCGGATCAACAAAACAGTTAAACACATCTAACAACGATGGTTTTTCAGCTTGTGCACATAAGGCGGTTAACTTCTCATTCAGTAGGGGCATGAAGAGTTCGAGATGTCGGGCGATAACCGCCTGAATCAATTCTTTCTTAGAACCAAAATGATAATTAACCGATGCCAAATTCACACTTGCTCGTGTAGTTATCAAGCGTAAAGAAGTATCTGAAAACCCATGTTCAGCGAACAAACTTTCGGCTGCATCGAGAATGCGAGTTTTTGTATCCAACTTACTAACCATAATTAACCCTTTTTAAACGAACGTTTTAAAATTACGTTCTGACGGACTAAATGTCAATACAATGTAAACAAATGTTTGAAACAAATGTATTGAACTTGTCCTAGTTCGCATTTTTCTACGTATACAAAATTAAAAATACTCATTAATAGGTAGCTACAGTAAGGGTTTTAAAGATAAACACGAGCGCCGATATTTATCTTCTATTCCCTAAAAATAGCACAGTTAAAATGAATAAAGCGCCAACCTAAGTTGCCGCTTTATGCATATTCAAACAATTTTTAAAACACTAATGCGTTATTTTCGTGTTATTCATTAAGTTTTATTTTCCAAATAGCTGGACCTTCGACATGTGCAGATACACCATTGGTATCCACTGCAACTGTCATCGGCATATCAACAACATCAAATTCGTAAATCGCTTCCATACCTAAGTCTTCAAACGCGACAACACGTGACTTCTTAATCGCTTTTGATACCAGGTATGCAGCGCCACCAACAGCCATCAAATAAACGGCTTTATGCTTCTTGATACTTTCAACAGTTGCAGGACCACGTTCTGATTTACCGATCATGCCTAATAAACCCGTCTGTTCTAACATAGTATCGGTAAACTTATCCATACGTGTTGCAGTTGTTGGACCAGCAGGACCGACGACTTCATCACCCACAGCGTCAACCGGACCAACGTAATAGATAAAGCGGTTAGTAAAGTCTACCCCTTCTGGCAAGCCCTCACCTTTATCTAACATATCTTTAATACGTTTATGCGCCGCATCACGACCTGTTAAAATCTTACCTGATAATAGAACCGTTTCGCCGGTTTTCCATTCGAGTACTGACTCAGGTTTAATATCATTAACATTAACACGACGAACGCTATCACTTACTTCCCAAGTCACTTCAGGCCAATCTTCTAATTTCGGTACATGCAATTCTGCAGGTCCTGAACCATCAAGGATAAAGTGAGTATGGCGTGTCGCTGCACAGTTCGGGATCATAACGACAGGCTTTGATGCTGCATGAGTTGGGCAAGATTTAATCTTAATATCCAATACCGTCGCCATTCCGCCTAAACCTTGCGCGCCGATACCGAGTTTATTTACACGGTCAAAAATGTCTAAACGCATTTTTTCATCCGTTGTTTCCGCACCTCGCGCCATCAACTCGTGGATATCAACCGGTTCCATTAATGATTCTTTAGCCATAACTGCTGCTTTTTCAGCAGTACCACCAATGCCTATACCTAACATACCCGGTGGACACCAACCAGCGCCCATCGTAGGTACAGTTTTTTCAACCCAAGCTGCAACGTCATCAGACGGGTTTAACATCACCATCTTACTTTTATTTTCAGAACCGCCGCCTTTCGCTGCGATCATTACTTCAACTTTCGCGCCAGGTACCATTTCGACATGCACTACGCCTGGTGTATTATCTTTGGTATTTTTACGTGCGCCAGCAGGATCTGCGACAATTGAAGCGCGGAGTGGATTACCTTCAAATCCATAACCACGACGAATCCCTTCATCAACCATTTCTTGCACTGTTTGATCAGTTTCCCACTGCACATTCATGCCGATTTTAACGAAACAAGTCACAATGCCAGTGTCTTGACAAATTGGACGCTTACCTTCCGCAGACATACGTGAATTAATGAGGATTTGTGCAATCGCATCTTTAGCAGCTTGGCTTTCTTCTGCGTTGTAGGCTTTTTCCATTGCTTGGATAAAATCAAGCGGATGGTAATATGAAATGTATTGTAGCGAATCTGCAATACTGTCGATAAAGTCCGCTTTACGGATAACTGTACTCATGGTCAACTCCCTTTTGCTTACTCACAGTGCTAACTAATTATTATATTTATCATGTTCAAAGCCATGGATCGGCCTCAAAATAGCTAGCAATAAGATATCTAGTTCTAATTTTGCCTCTATCATACCTTTGCTGATCACTTCTCTCCACTAAAAACTATGCTTAATCTATACGAAATAACAACAGCGACACAACTTTATAGCAACACCGAATTCAGTTTATATCACCTTAGAGCCAAGATTAATCAGACGATTTATGATAATCTGCGCGCATCAAAATTGAGGGATATGCTGTACCGATGAAAACACTTGTAATAAAACCAATCGCCTTTCCTAGCAATGGCATTCACTCACTTTTTTCCCCGCTAAGTACCGCCCCTTGGTCAATTTTACTCGAGTCAGGTTCTGTCGATCACATTGATAGTCGTTTCCACATTATTGTGGCGGATCCGATTGCTACCCTCGTCACAGAAGGTACCCAAACAACCATTAATCAGGCCAGTGGTAAAACCGTCACCACCGAAGATTCATTTTCAGTATTACAAACCCTAAACCAGCAACTTATTGGCGACATAGCCCCGCATAAACTGGATGTTGATTTACCTTTCATTGCCGGTGCGCTGGGTTATTTTGGTTATGACTTAGGCAGAAATATTGAGAAAATTGACAACCTTGCTAATGACGATCTGAACTTCCCAGATATGGCGGTTGGTTTATATGATTGGGCGATTGTCGTTGATATAAAGCAACAACAGGCATGGCAAATACAATTTAGTGACAATGCTGAGCAGGCTTGGCAAGATCGTTATGATTGGTTAGTGCAACAAGGTGTAGGTAAACAATTATCAGCCAAAACAACTGCAACAACGTTTGAATTAAAAAACAGCTGGTCCTCTAATATGTCAGAGCAGGCTTACCATCAAAAATTTGATCAAATCCAGCAATATCTACGATCGGGTGATTGTTATCAAATTAATTTAGCCCAACGCTTTAACAATCAATATCAAGGCGATGAATGGCAAGCATACTGCACCTTAAGTCAACATAATAAAGCCCCCTTCTCAGCATTTATGCGCCTCGAAGATAAAGCGATATTGTCTATTTCACCAGAGCGTTTTATTCAAGTCAAAGAAACGCAGATTGAGACAAAACCAATTAAAGGCACCCGTCCACGCAGTCAAGACCCGAGCATTGATCATGCAAATGCACTGGCATTGCAAAGTGCAGAGAAGGACCGTGCTGAAAATTTAATGATTGTCGACTTATTACGTAATGATATTGGTAAAATTGCGGTACCAGGTTCGGTTCGAGTTCCTAAATTATTTGATGTCGAGAGTTTTCCCGCGGTCCATCATTTAGTAAGCACGGTCATAGGTCAGATGCCCGCAGACAAACAACCAAGTGAATTATTACGTGCATGCTTCCCTGGTGGTTCAATCACTGGCGCGCCAAAAATAAGAGCAATGCAAATTATTGAAGAGTTAGAGCCCCATCGCCGTTCATTGTATTGCGGTAGCATAGGTTATTTATCGGCACATGGGCATATGGATACCAGTATTACTATCCGCACTCTATTGTGTGATAGCGGTGAGATATATTGTTGGGCTGGCGGTGGTATTGTCGCAGACTCGGTAGGCGAAGAGGAATATCAAGAAACATTCGATAAATTAGCAAAAATATTACCTATACTTTAGCTGATTAATGGTAACGCATTGAGAAACAATTAAATCATTGTTTTTCAATGTTTAATAAAAACGTATAGCAGTAACACTCCAGCACTGGGTTATAAAGTATTTAATTCACGTCTTGTGATTACCGAGGAAACTGACGGAGTAATTAGCAAAGGAGTTAGCCCTACAGCGTGATAAGAGAATTTTTGTCGCAATTGATATAATTGAGCGAAATACTGTATAAAAAAAAGAATGTATTGGGCATTTGTTGTTCTCCAGTTACTAAGAAAACGATGGGGGACTAGACAATGCCATGATATTTATGAGAATATAATTAAAATTAGCGTGCATCGTATAATGGCTATTACCTCAGCCTTCCAAGCTGATGATGCGGGTTCGATTCCCGCTGCACGCTCCAATTCTAAAGCGCTCGTCATTCTTAAATCTCCAATTTCTTATTTAGACCTTAAATAACATACATAACGATGATCGTGCCTAGTAATAATTATCAGCGACTCTCACCATCAATAATAAGATATGAGGGGGAAGAGTTCTTAGAACATAGAAAATACCTTAATTGTGTCATGATTGAAAGTGACACAAGTTTACTAAAATTAACTATTCCACGCAAAGACGCGTAGAGCCGATAAACGTTCACTCAGTAAAAAGCCCCCAAACGTTCCGCTCAAAAGCGGGCAATAGAGCAACTGAGGGCTATAAATCCTGTGTTAGTTAACCCCGATAAATTCAAGCCAAGTTCATCAACTCAGTGACAGATAAATTGATTTGTCGCCGTTTGTTACATATATTTATTAAATACCAAAAGCGACAATTATGCCTCAGTAGATGCTATTTTCTTGCAGGGAATCGCTCCCGAGCCTTTGATGAACGGATATCTTGTTGCTGCGAACCAGGCAATCTACGATAGTGATGTTCTGAGGACATTGTTACGCCACCACCATGATAACCAGCAACATTCGGATTAGCGAATCCCACCTTACTCAGTGCATTACTCAGACTTTGCGCAAATGGTTCCGCCGTCACCGTGGATGGAGACTTGCTATCGTAATCAGGCTTGGCTGCAGCAGCCAAATCCTTGGACTTGAACGATTTTGGATCCCGAGTATCAGCACTGTAGCAGGAGACGGCACGGATATCGCTGAATTTTTTATCGAGCCCACCATTACTCAGTTGTTCAGCTAGGCCAGATGCATCCATCATCCCAATCTTACAATCTTCATCAGCCGCGAGCATATTCAGACCCGGTCCACCATGTCCTATAATGTACAACTTATGCTTCTTGTTCTTCAGTTTAGTCAATTCCTTTCCTCCCTCATTACTGAGGATCTCCATGCGCTTGAATATATCGGCCTGACGCAGAAAATTTTTACCATCTAAAATTGCTTTATCGTAGTCCGCCGCCCCCATTGCTTTGCGAATTTGATCCACACTCATCTTACTAGCGGCCTGCATGTCCTGAACTTCTTGAGGAAACTGATTACCTTTCTTAGTAAAATAACTTATTTTCTGCTGCCGAGATGCCTCAATTTCTGACTTATCTTTGTTATTGGCGGCTATCAGCGGGTACAACTTCTTCCCCTTTTTATCTCGGGACAAATTTCTCCCCATAGCTTGAGATATAATATCTTCCGAGGCGAAAGATGCATACATAACCCCGTTCACAGATGCTCTCCCATCCACATCCCTCAATGTAACCGGATTATTCCTTACCATGCGGTACAGGTTTAAGCCATCTATCGTCCAAGCCGGGTCAGGGTTTAACCAACGGCCCATCCATGACGCATAATAACGGTAACCGTAGTAATACAGTCCCGTTGCGTCGCGCTCTTGACCCGAATAACGAACCGTTTTGTATTTGGCTTCAGCGTCACTTTTCGCTGACCACACCGCTGTGCCACCAAACGGGTAGTATTCTTCTTGGCTAATAATCTCCGCATCCTGATTCAACTCAAGATTACTGCTGCCCAAATGATTATCTAAACTATAACGTAACTGGTTATTCGGAATATCTTTTTCATTAGCTGGCTTACCTGCCTCCCAATGTTGCAGTCTTACCTGCGCACGCCCTGCCTGCCCCAGTGTCAAAACATGCAAGTCTTCCGTCACCGTATCGACTGACTTCGCTGTATTGTATTTACGGCGGAGCTCTAATCCTGGCAAGTAAATAACTTGCTCTTGCTTTTTGTCATCCAGTTTCAAGGTCTTGCGAATACGCTGCCCCTGCACCGTGTATTGATAGTGCTCCTGCTGCTGACCTGTAATGACCACTTGCTTTAACTGGTCTCGTCGACCCCAGACTAAATTTTTACTGCCCTCAAGCTGCTTGAGGTTACCATGAACATCAAAGTAACCGTCAACATCACCCCGGGTGATGGTTGGTTGAATATTCTGCTTTATTGCTCGGTTACTACGCTCAGAGACAACCATTTTTGTGGTATAACCTTTGGCACTGCTCGGAATATGCTGAACTTGTTCGAGATTACCGCCGCGGTCATAGCCATAGGTACGGCTGTAGTTACGCAGTTGGTGACTGTCGCTAGGAAGTGGGATATTCGGTGTCGGTAGTGAAGAGCTTTGCGCGTTATCTGTGGCATTTTCTCGGCCTGAAGCCTTAGTAAGTTGGTACAGGGCATCGTATTCATAAGCATTGGTTGCAGACACTTTTTGGTTCTTATAGAACCGAGTCGCACTCGCTTGGTCTGCTATCGCTAAGATATTACCGACAGGGTCATAACTGTAACGTAAATCCTGTAGTGGTGAAGCATCATTCTCACGCGTCGTTTTCACCTCATTCAGACGTGATGTTTTTTCATCATAGCTATATTCGGTTACAACACCATTACCGGCGACTTCTCTCACCTTCTGACCACGTGCGTTGTATTCGAAGCCAGAGACAATACACTGTTCGTTTTTCCCATTCTGCTTTAAATAGCTGGCTGTAAGACTACCTGTAATATCATACTCACTACGCTGTACGTTGCCCTTAGCGTCCTGTTGCGTCAGCAACATTCCCAAAGCATTATAGGTCCATGCTGTAGTGTATCCATCATCACTAGCGAGTAAAATTTGCCATGCAGCGTCATTGTCACCTTGCCAGTCACTGTCAGCCGTTTCTGATGGTAATAACTGTCTGGTTTCTGATAATGGCTGACCCGTTAGACTGGTACTGTTAATTTCCTGTAGTCCGGCGTTGTCGTAATGGCGCACCAATTGACCGATAAGGTTCTTGCCAGCTGTATCATCGTCAATACTGTCGTTATAGACAAAACGTTCCGTTATTTTCGCAGCCTCACCATTCACTTGTTCAGTGATGGCTGTAGGACGGTGTAAGACCTCATCATATTCAAAGCGGCGCAGGGTTTTTCCATCCCATTCCAGATGTGGAGCACCTGTAATATCAGTAAGCGTGATACGAGAGCCAGCATCGATACTGTCAACCCCCAGTGGCTGACCTGCTAGCCCTGTTTTGTACGTAAGGTTAGCCTGAACAGGCGCCGTGTCACCTTGCTCCTGCAGGAGGTTAAAGAATCGCGGGTCAATACTGGTGTGCAGGTGACCGGCAGCATTATAAGTGTGTCTGGTAATGCGGGTATCTAACTCATCGCCTATCTTGGCGCGATTAAATTGAATTTCTCGCACGCTTAAGCCGCAGTTATCCAGTACGCTAATGGTCGGTGTGCCCTTGCAGAGCTGACCGATGTCGTCTTCATTCATCATCTATTAATACCTTTTTATTATGGATTGGATGGTGTTTTTATTTTTTCAATTCTATCCTCGGACGCGTGAGAACAACTCATGAGGTAAGGAGAAGTCCGCCAAATATAAAATAGTGACACATTAAACCAAGCAACAAAACACTTCTCTCATTTTTGGAGGTATTTTAAGGTAAATTCAGCAACATACGTCCTGTGTAACATAAAGATGATAATGCCTAGTGCAACAACAGTCATTTCACTCGTCAGGAAAAAAGTCCTCTCTAACGCTTATTTCCCCCCTTTAAAACCAATTTTAACCCGTAATTCTGGATGGATCATTTTGCACTGCTATCGTGAATCTCACTTTCACGTAAATTTTGATTGAAATGCTAATTGCGATCATTAAAATGCATATGATAAATCTTATATAGTGTTTTGATATTTTCTCTAGTAGTGTAGTTATACAAACAAATGCCCCCGCTAGCGCGCGCATCAACAACAATAGCTATATCGCCAAGTTGGTAATCTGACGGCTCAATCACTGGGGCACCAAAGATCAGAGCAATGCAGATTATTGAAGAATTAGAACCCCATCGTCGTTCATTGTATTGCGGTAGCATAGGTTATTTATCGGCACATGGGCATATGGATACCAGTATTACTATCCGCACTCTATTGTGTGATAGCGGTGAGATATATTGTTGGGCTGGCGGTGGTATTGTCGCAGACTCGGTAGGCGAAGAGGAATATCAAGAAACATTCGATAAATTAGCGAAAATATTACCTATACTTTAGCTGATTAATGGTAACGCATTGAAAAACAAGTGAATCATTGTTTTTAAATGCTTATTTAATTCCCTTTGCTATGCATATAGTTGCATTTAATTGTACAAATTCGCCATTTAATCGCCGTTATCCAGACTATGAAAATGTTTAATACAAACGCAGTGCAGTAATATTTCAGTGCAGGGGTAGGAAGTATTTCATTCACATATTTCATTAACGTCTTCTATCTTATATTTCGACAGAATGTATGGCTTAGAGTTGAACTTTAAATGGTATAGCTCGCATTACAGAAATCTATTCCTATTATTTTCTAAATATTCCCAAGCACTATGGATAAATACAACGAACCCAGAAGTGCCGAGAATAAAACTGAAATCAGTTAGATACTCATCTAATTCTACATTGTAATAAATGCTAATTGCGATCATTAAAATGCATATGATAAATCTTATATAGTGTTTTGATATTTTCTCTAGTAGTGTAGTTATACAAACAAATGACACTATTAGAATAATTGCGTTTAGCATATGTTTACCATTAGATTGTTAAATGACTAGGATCGTATTTATTACGATTAATTATTAAAGTCCTGATGCTATGTTGCTTACCAATGCCCCCACTAACGCGCGCATCAACAACAATAGCTATATCACCAAGTTGGTAATCTGGCATGCTATCCAATATTTTATCGAAAACATAACCCTTAACAGCCAACCCAGCAGCCCCCCCAGCCAGTTTATTATATGGATAGATTGGAGCGACAACCGCAGCTCCAATAATGTTAGATGTTGTTTTAGCTAATTTCGTATTTTTTTTATTTTCGGATTCAGTAGTTGCAGTATCCATCGGCTCATATAAAGCAATATTCAATTCGCAGCGCCTATTACCAGCCAACATTTGATTATATATTTTAATTGAGAACTCTGTCACATATTTATTTAATTCTGTATTTTTATGGAATAGTGCGGTTCTAATTTTAGATAATTCAATTGGTGTCGTGATATTGACATTCCAAAGTCGGCGCGTTCGTCCTTTGTATGTTATTAATTTAGATTCCATCATTATCACCTACAATTACAGTAAAAGAACAATGTTATCATGTCACTACAGTTATAACGCATGAAATTAGAATGGTTTACGCTTATCTCTTTTCTACGTTATGCCAGTAAATGAACTTGTTCTAAGTCATATCTGGACAACACCTTTGTGCTGAACCTTACATTACATTTTAAACGGGGTTTAACATGGGTTGGGGGAACTACAAACTCGATTGAAAGCTGTTGTAATTTTTAGGCGGAATTACATAATCAGTAACAAAAAAAGTGCTTATTGCTACGCAATAATGACTTACATCACCGCCCTAAAGGACAGTGTTTTCGTCAAAGGTGATAAAAATGCAATAAGAAAATCCAGTCAACAGCAGAGATGAAATAGTTCAGATATTGGAAGCTGCAATTAACTCATAACAGGAAACCTCAACTTAGTATCTTTAATTGTACTTAGCTTTTATTGAATTTATCAACCCTCGCGCCCCACCTACTGCGCTAATTATTAATGATTGAGCAATATAGCCTATACTTTAAATGAGGTATCCAGTATTTTAGTTAATGAACATAATAAATCAGTGAATAAACTAAAGTACATTATTTCAAGATTATAGTACTTCATTTCAACTTAATGAGTTGCAAGGACGCGTATGGATATTAATTCTTTAACTTCACGTTTTGTACTGTCGCCTA
>Ga0209396_1005320_pt1 | contig 12213 bp, 9 predicted proteins | sample GOMGulsemesocosm_6_FD_184638 | JGI IMG/M metagenome (GOLD analysis project Ga0209396, IMG submission 184638) | Methane-oxidizing microbial communities from mesocosms in the Gulf of Mexico - GOM8C Gulf of Mexico (SPAdes) (version 2) | ecosystem: Environmental > Aquatic > Marine > Cold seeps...
AAAGACTACGATTTATTGTATAAGTCAGTCACTTTAAATAGTAATGGCCAAGTCACTCATGCGCTATAAGTGTTGCCGAAAATCTCTGTGCTCCCATTGGGCTCATCCATGGGAGCAGCTATTTTTTAGATTACCAAGGTCTTATAGGCACGGTAGAGATACTGTTTTTCGGTGACCCATCAACCAGTTTATCTGAGTAGACTAAGTAAATTAATACGTTGCGCTTTTTATCCAAAAAGCGCACTACTTGCATGGTTTTGAAGAGAATCGAGGTTCTCTTTTTAAAGACTTTCTCACCATCGACTAGCTCGTCATTTAGCACGATTGGCCCTACTTGCCGGCAGGCAATCGAAGCGTCCGAGGTATCTTCCGCCAAGCCAATACTGCCAGAAATACCGCCCTTTTTGGCACGCGCAAGATGACAGGAAACTCCACTCACTTTTGGATCATCAAATGCTTCAATCACTAATTTGTGATTGGCGCCAATTAACTTAAAGCTGGTATCCACGCTGCCAATTTGCTCTGCGTTTACCAATACACTAGTGCCTAATAAGGTGCATAATATTAGTGGTTTACAACGCAATGAAAATATTCGAAGGGGATTATATAAAACTGAATTGCTCATAAAAACTTCCGGTAGGATATATATTTTTGTCTTATTAGCTACCATAACACGCCCTTTTACTGGCCTCTATCAGAATAGTTTTAAAACCTTAAACAAACACCCAGCTAGGTTTTGCGAACACTGAGCAGTTGACTGAGTTTAAGCATATCCAACAGCTGTTGCTTTTCAGTATTTTGCAGTTCACGATCGATTAATTCATTTTCAGCGTGCAGCTTTAATATTGCTTTCGACGATTTAGCCAGTGCTAATACAATATTAAGCTCTTGCTGATTAGCGCGAATTTCAAAAAATTCATGCACTTTTTTAGTCTGGTTTAATACTTCGAACTGTAATTTTGGCGAGTGCCATTGTTTATTATCCGCGATCACCGTAAACCCTGTAATCAACTTTTTGGAGTCACTCAGATGACTAACTTTAAACCTCAACCAACTGCTATTTTTATTGACCCCAAGAATAAGCCGCACATCACTGCTGTTTTCAAACGCATTGGGTTGAATCAGGTAAGAGTCATAGTCTTGATTATATTCAATTGCAGTGCGCAGTAGTAAGTCTGCGATTTTTGAGCGCTGGGAATACCTTTGGCTGATATCTCGAATATACTTTAACTGGCTGTTCTCAAGCACCTTTTCATTACTTAACAAATAGTAAGTTGTATCAAAATTGGTATACTCTCCCACAATATTAATCTCAGAGCCTTGAATAAACGGTTGTACAACAAAATTACTGTTAAACGAAACTGCTGTTATCGGCGAAGTGCTACCGTATTTACCGCCATCTTTTTTAGTCGATAAAAAGAAATATTTTTCACCATTTTCGAGGATAACCGGATAGTACTCATAACTTTCACCATCGCTCTTCACCGGCTTTTCACTATCAAAATAACCTCTCAAACCTACATAGCGGATGTAGGGCAATTTATTGCGGCAAACTTTACGATAAGTATTAGCACAAAACCTATCGTATCCCAGCGTCTGTAGTGTCTCTGGTTTTTCTTTTAGGACAAATGTCTCTTTGCCATCAGGGGTAAACACAAACTCATCTGATTGACGATAGATAAGTGGGCTAGAGGGGGTAAAAACGGCCCGATCGATACGAATAAACTGACAGCCGCTTAGCAAGGTTAATATAAGTATTGATAGTAGCAATCTGATAGACAAGCCCATAAGCATCCTTGCAGTTATAATCAGTATAAAATCCAGACTAACATATAGCTTGCGCTTTCGCGTCGTTATCTATTTGTTTACATATACAAAAAATTAAATATAGTATTATGGTCAAGCAATAACTTAACCCAATAAAAATCCGATAAAATAACGTCTGCTATTTATCGACTAATGCTTTACAAAAATATTAACATTACTGGGAGGGTTAATGTTAAGTTGGTTTACCATCAATCTCAGCTTCTTTGTGGCAACGTTTTGCTTAATCGGCTATGATTTTTGTTATTTACTAATCACCCTAAAGGCTCCCTCGTCATTTTTGCTGGCGCTTCTTCATTACTTGTCATAGCAACATTAAGTGAAATTCTAAGAATCATGCACAGCAGCTAAGCTGGCGATAAAATCAGCGCTATTAATATATGGAAATACATATATAATTAAAACCATATATAACGAGAGCCTACCTGTGAATCCAACTGACTTTTTTAAATGCCTTGCCGATGACACCCGCTTAAAAATTTTATTGATGATTTTACGCGAACAAGAACTCTGCGTATGTGAGTTAATGGCAGCCCTAGCGGATAGCCAACCTAAAATCTCTCGCCACTTAGCACTGCTGAAGAAAAGCAATCTGGTCAGTACCAGTAAACAGCGCCAATGGGTCTATTATCGGTTATCGCCGCAACTCCCCAATTGGTGTCGCACTGCACTAGAGGAATGTGCTGTTAATAACAGTGAGTTCACCGCTGATAATTTACAGAAATTAAAACTGATGGGTGATCGACCTGAACGAATACAAAACTGCTGTCACTAGCATTTAAGGCAACCTCAATCGACTTCACTTAACGCAAAATGTCAGCGTATTAGCTTTAGCTTGCGCTTCACAGACAACCAATAAATAGGTACAACATGAGTATTAAAATAGGTATTAACGGTTTTGGCCGTATGGGCCGCTTGGCAATGCGCGCCGCATTTAATTGGCCTGAAGTAGAATTTGTACAGATTAACGACCCAGCAGGTGATGCAAAAACATTTGCTCATCTGCTCACTTTTGACTCTGTTCATGGGCGCTGGCATCACGATGCCAAACATAATGACACTAATATAGTTATCGATGGGCACTCCATCGCACTGACCAATAATCTCACTATCGAGCAAACAGACTGGTCGCAGTGTGATGTAGTGATTGAAGCCTCCGGCAAAATCAAAACTCGCGCTTTACTGCAAGCGTATCTAGCACAAGGTGTTAAGCGGGTGGTTGTCTGCGCACCTGTTAAAGAAGACGGGGTACTCAATATAGTGATGGGCGTTAATGATCACTTATACGATGCACAGCAACACCCTATTGTCACCGCCGCCTCTTGCACGACCAACTGCATTGCCCCTGTGGTTAAAGTGATACAGGAAAATATCGGCATTAAACACGGCTCCATCACCACCATCCACGATATAACCAATACCCAAACCATCTTAGATGCACCCCATAAAGATTTGCGGCGCGCCAGAGCTTGCGGCATGAGTTTAATACCCACCACTACGGGTTCAGCAACGGCCATCACCCACATTTTTCCGCAATTGAAAGGAAAACTTGACGGCCACGCCATCAGAGTGCCACTGGCTAACGCCTCTCTCACTGACTGTGTATTTGAGCTAGAACGCGCCAGCGATATAGAGGAAGTAAACGCCCTGCTCGCCAACGCCGCTCAAGGCGCACTAAAGGGCATTCTAGGCTTTGAGGAGCGACCTTTAGTATCGATAGATTATAAAACAGATCCGCGCTCAGCCATTGTCGATGCATTATCAACCATGGTTGTTAACCAGACACAGTTAAAACTCTACGTATGGTATGACAATGAGTGGGGTTATGCGAATCGCGCCGCAGAACTGGCCTTAAAAGTCGGCCTTGCAGATCAGGTAAGCTAAATTAATGCCAACCTATATCAAAGACATAAAGCAGCTGCCCGATAACATCAAACAGTACCTGATGATTACCGCCAACTACTGGGCTTTTACTTTAACTGATGGGGCGCTGCGCATGTTGGTGGTACTGTACTTCCACCAATTAGGCTACGACGCCCTGCAAATCGCTTTACTGTTCTTATTTTATGAAATTTTTGGGGTAGTAACCAACTTACTAGGGGGTTGGTTAGGGGCGAGAATAGGCCTCAACAAAACCATGAATATCGGCTTATTTGTACAAGTGATTGCACTGTGCATGCTGGCAGTACCCGCTGAGTATTTAACGGTTATTTATGTGATGGTTGCCCAAGCGCTTTCTGGCATCGCCAAAGATCTCAACAAAATGAGTGCCAAAAGTGCGATTAAATCCTTAATCCCCGCCAGCGAGCAGGGCAAACTCTATCGCTGGGTGGCTAAATTAACCGGCTCTAAGAATACCTTAAAAGGCGTTGGATTTTTCCTAGGCGGAGTGTTACTAAGCCTATTTAGCTTCAAAACCGCGGTATTAATGATGGCCGCTCTGTTATTTTTTGTCTGGCTATGTTCAATTAAACAATTGGCTAAAGATTTAGGTAAAAGCAAAAACAAACCCAAATTTAAACAGCTATTATCCACTAACCGCAATGTCAACTTACTCTCGGCTGCGCGACTTTTTTTGTTTGCCGCAAGAGATGTATGGTTTGTGGTAGCGCTGCCTGTTTACTTAGCCAAAGTATTTAATTGGAATCACTGGTGGGTCAGTGCTGTATTAGCTCTTTGGGTGATAGGTTATGGTATAGTGCAAGCACAGTCACCTAGTATCACCGCCAAGATGCCAAGCTCACAACAGGCCTTTCGCTGGGCAGTCATACTGTTGAGCACCCCGGTTATTATAGCCCTGACCTTGCATTTTGATTTCTATGTTAAACAATTATTGTTAATAGAATTGCTACTTTTTGGTGTTTTGTTTGCGATAAATTCAGCGCTGCACAGTTATTTAATAGTGAGCTATGCCAGTGCCGATGGTACATCTCTGGATGTTGGTTTCTACTACGCGGCCAACGCATTGGGTCGCTTACTCGGTACTCTTTTATCCGGCTGGGTATACCAAGTTTACGGCTTAGAGGCCTGTCTTTGGGTATCTGCTTGCTGCATAGCTATGGCCGCGCTGATTACGGTTAAACTGCCTGTAAACGACACAAATTAGCTGACTTTCACAAAGTGATAGCCAATCTCTAGTATCGTTTGGCTATCCCCTTCCCCTGTGCGAACAAAGTGCTATGATTGCGTTTCTCATTTTTTACGGAGTAAGTCATGAACCCAATGTTAGTGGATGTAATGCGTGGTGATCACCTAGAAAGCCAACACGCGGGTGCTGTTTATGTGGTTGATGATCGCGGTACCGAACTGTTATCCATAGGCGATGTTAATGCGCTATTATTCCCTCGCTCTGCCATCAAAATCATGCAGGCACTGCCCTTGGTAGAATCGGGCGCCGCTAAAAAATATGACCTCAACAATCGTCAGCTAGCACTAGTATGTTCATCGCATAACGGCGAACCTGCACATACACAAACCGCTGAATCAATACTGCGGGCAGCGACACTCAGCGCCTCTCTATTGGAGTGCGGGGCGCACATGCCCTACCATAAAGCGAGCGAATACCAACTGGTTCGCAGCAACCAAGCTCCCTGCGCGCTACACAATAACTGCTCTGGTAAGCACTCAGGTATGTTGGCCTTTGCGGCGCATCAAGGTTTTGAGTTGTTCAACTATATCGACTTGCAACACCCGGTACAGCAGACCATTGCCGATGTAATCAGTGATTTAACCGAATTTGACATCCAATCAGCGCCTTGTGCTAAAGATGGCTGTTCAGTCCCCACTTGGGCGGCCCCTTTAAAATCATGGGCGCAAGCGCTGGCTAAAATATCGCGCGGCAAAGGGTTAGGGGAGAGCCGCAAAAACGCCTTTGCCAGCTTGCAACAAGCGGTCATGGCTGAACCTTTCTACGTTGCCGGCACCGATAGATACTGCACCAATAGCATGGCCAAACTCTCAACCCCACTATTTATCAAAACCGGCGCTGAAGGTGTTTTTTGCGCAACGCTACCAGAGCACGGGATCGGCATCACCTTAAAATGTAGCGATGGCTCCACCCGTGGGGCAGAGATGATGCTCAGCGCAACCCTTAAAAAACTGGGTTTATTAAAGGATAACGATCAAGCAGTGCTTGATCAAATGCTGAATATCACACTAAAGAATTGCAATGATTTTGCAGTCGCGCAGATAAAACCAGCATCCTTCTGGGGATTTTAATCACTACTCAAATGGGCCGGCAGAGGTAACTTCCTTCTTGGCTCTAAGGCAGGCAATTGAGTTTGATGATTGAGCGAGTAGCTAAATCATCAAACTCGAAAAGGCTCTCAAGCTGTTGTATCCTGATCTTCAAATAACTTTATGACGACGCGGTTTCTGCCTTCATCTTTGGCCTGATAAAGCGCCTCGTCGGCTCTGGCGATCAAGGTTTCTAGTTTTGTCCCATCATTATCAGGCACGTAACTGGTCACGCCACAGCTGATCGTAATAGAAATGGATAGATCATAAATTTCAATGGGTTGCTCTGCCACCAAGTGACAAATTCGCTCGTATACTAGTGCTGCATTAGCGACTTCTTCCACCGGTGTGATGACCAAGAATTCTTCACCACCAAAGCGCCCTAATAGATCATTGACGCGCAGCGCCTGTTGTATGCGCACAGTGACTTCTTTTAGTACTTCATCACCTACTAAATGGCCATAAGTATCATTAACATTTTTAAAATGATCGATGTCGCACATGCCAATACACAATACTTGCTCTAGACGCTTGGTGCGTTGGTGGCGCTCGGTACGTCTAATTTCTTTAGTTAATGACTCCATGATGGCGCGGCGATTTAATTGCCCTGTCAATACATCTTTACTGGCTAACTCGGTCAGCTTTATCAGTGTGGCATTAAGCTTATTTTGCAGTTCAATCATGCGTCGACCGACAGCTATTCTCACCTTTAACTCCTCATTGTTAAACGGCTTGGCAATGTAATCATTGGCGCCAGCTCTAAGGCCATCAACAATGTCCTTGGTCTCACTGCGCGAGGTCAGCAAAATAATATAAGGTGGGTTTTGTTTGAATTTTTCGCTCATTCGCTGACAGAACTCAACCCCGTTCATGCGCGGCATTTCCCAGTCAATAATCATTAGATTCGGCGCATCATCCGCTTGCATTAAATCCCATGCCGCTTTGCCATCCTCTACGCACTCAACTTCATAACCCCATTTTGTGCAGACTGAGCGTAAAATGAGCCTTGAGGTCTTATCATCTTCCGCAATGAGTAATTTCATGCTAAGGCTTTCTCCATGGCTAGTTTAAGAGTGCTAAATTGTTGCTCTAATCGCGCTACATCCTGATGTAACTCTTCATTTTTATTTGCCTTTGCCTCCGTTTCCATTTTATGGGCTAAAGCACTGAGTGATTTGCCACCGACATTGGCCGCTGCACCTTTTATTTGATGAATAACCGCGGCGCTTTTTGCCATATCCCCATTGCCAACACATTCTTTAAGGGTGGTTAATTGCTCAACTAAATCCTCGTAGAAAATTTCAGCCACCGAGCGCATCAAATCAATATCTCCCATTAACCTACCCGCCATATCATCGTAATCAAATACAACGATTTCATCTGCCCTACTTTTACTCTTAACTGGGCTCTGCTCGACAATTTCGGCATCTTCAATGGCCTGTGGCTTAGCTGCCTCTAGTAGCCACTTATCCAACATGTCGATCACTTTTGCGTACACCACCGGCTTAGATAAATAATCATCCATACCGCAGTCGAGGCATTTTTGCTTGTCTCCCGCCATCGCATTGGCTGTCATCGCAATAATGGGTATGTCACTCTTAATGATCCCGCTATGTTCTGACCTTATTTTTTTAGTCGCTTCATAGCCATCCAGTACCGGCATTTGGCAATCCATAAAGACTAGGTCATGATCCGTTCTATGTTGCAATGCCGCTAGTGCCTCTTCACCATTACCTGCTATATCAACCGTCACGCCTAACGTACGCAACAGCCCTTCAATTACTAACTGGTTGGTCGGGTTATCTTCCACCACTAAAATATGTGCCTTAAATTTTATATGCTCTTTGGTGGAGTGGCGGGTAATAAACTCAGGATCCTCGGATTTAAGTCCTGACACCATCAATAATACATCAAACAATTCCGATTGGTGGATAGGTTTAGTCAGGTAGCCTTTAAATCCCGCTTTTTTCATTTTAGCAGCATCCCCGCGCTGCGCTTGCGAGGAAGCCATGACTAATTTAGTACTAATCAGCTGTGGGATTGCCCTTATCTGTTTGCATAACTCTAAACCACTGGTATTGGGCATATGCATATCTAAAATCGCGATAGTGTAAGGTCTTTTTTCCAGCGCGGCTAAGGTTAACTCCGCCAATGCAGCACGTGCGCTATCAACCAAAGTATGCGGTATTTCCCAAACATCGTGCAGCTGTCTCATCAAATCTCGGTTGGTATCATTGTCATCGACAATCAAAATTCTTTCGTTGGTTATATTGGTATTGTAAAAAGGCGGATCAATGAGCGCTTTGGTCTTTAACAGCGGTAATTCAAACCAAAAAGTCGTGCCACGGCCCACGCTGCTTTCAATACCAATCTCGCCGTCCATTAAACCGATCAGCTGCTGACAGATAGATAACCCTAAGCCAGTGCCCCCATATTTTCGGGTAGTAGACGTATCTGCCTGAGTGAACTTATCAAACAATTGCAACTGTTGTTGCTCGGAAATACCAATACCTGTATCTCTGATTTCAAAGCGGAAAATTTTCTGATCAGTGTTTTGTGCCAATAGTTTCACAAAAACAGCCACTTCACCTTCTTCGGTAAACTTAATAGCATTGCCAATTAAATTGGTCAGCACTTGACGAATGCGTCCAGGGTCAGCCTTTACCCACTGCTGAATAATCGGATTGGCTGGGCAAATGAAATGCAAACTTTTACTATCCGCTTGAAAGCTCATCGCTTTACCGACATCTTCCACCATTTGTCCGAGATTAAACGGAATTAACTCTAAATCTAATTTGCCCGCTTCAACCTTTGAGAAATCCAAAATATCGTTAATAATCCCCAGCAACCCGGCCGCTGATGCTTTTACCGTATTGGCCAACTTATCTTGCTCGCGAGATAGATTGGTATTTAACAATAGATTCGTCATGCCGATAACACCGTTCATCGGAGTGCGAATCTCGTGGCTCATATTGGCGAGAAATTCAGCTTTGGTATTGCTTGCTACTTCCGCTTGTTCTTTAGCGATCTCCAGTTTTTCTAAATTTATCACTTGCTGGGTGACATCCGTACGGATGGAGGTAAAGCCAACCACCTCACTGTCTTCATTGAGATTGGGCACAATAGTAGTATCGACCCAATAATAATGGCCGCCTTTGGCGCGATTACGCACTTCATCATGCCAAGTTTCACCGGCTAATACTTTTTCATGCATGGCTTTCCAATAGCCTTTTTTCTGCTTACCAGAATTTAATAAACTGTGCTTTTGACCGATAATTTCCGCTTCATCGTAGCCGCTAATTTCAATAAACTTTTCATTTACATAGGTAATATTCCCCTTAAGATCAGCCACGGACACTAGCGAGTGTTGATCTAAGGCAAACTTGGCTGACTCTGCTTGTTTTCTAGCGTAGTCCAACCTGTAGAGGTTCTCTTTTTGTTCAGTTATATCGGTTCTAATGGAGGTAAAACCGATCACTGCTCCTGCAGCGTCTAAGTTGGGTACAATAGTGGTATCAACCCAATAAAAATGACCGTCTTTTGATCTATTACGTACTTCATCATGCCAAACTTTACCCCCGAGCACCGTTTGATGCATGTCTTTCCAATACGCTTTTCGCTGATTGCCAGAATTGAGCAAGTTATGCCTGTTACCGATAAGTTCATCTGCAGAATAGCCACTAATTGCAACAAATTTTTCATTCACATAAGTAATCGTGCCTTTTAAATCGGCAACAGAGACCAAAGAGTGCTGATCTAAGGCGAAGTTGGCCGCTTGGGCTTGTTCTTTCGCCATTATAAGCTTTTCAATATTATTTTTTTGCTCGCTAATATCAGTGCGGATAGAGGTGAAACCTATCACTTTATTAGCGACATCAACATTGGGTACTATGGTAGTATCAACCCAATAATAACTGCCATCTTTTGCTCTATTTCGGACTTCATCATGCCAAACATTTCCAGCGAGTACCTGCTGATGCATGGCCTTCCAGTAATCTTTAGGCTGGTTACCAGAATTGAGCAAGCTATGTTTATTACCGATAATTTCACTGGCCGGATAGCCGCTTATTTCAACAAATTTATCGTTAACATAAGTAATAGTGCCATTGATGTCTGCCATTGATATAAGAGAGTGTTGGTCTAAAGCAAACTTTGCAGCTTGAGCTTGCTCTTTAGCAACCAACAGCTCTGCAGCATCTGCTTGAGCTTGCTTTATAGCTTCAGTCAGTATTTCAGCAGCTTTTTTCTTACTAGTGATATCAGTGCGTATGGAGGTAAAACCGTTGACTTTATTGTGTCGATCAAAATTGGGCACTATGGTAGTATCAACCCAATAATAGTGGCCATCTTTGGTTTTATTGCGTACTTCATCATGCCAAACTTCACCCGCTAGCACCTGTTTGTGCATCTCTTTCCAGTATGTTTGCGACTGCTGTCCAGAGTTCAGTAAACTATGCTTTTTACCCAGTAATTCAATTTTTTCATAGCCACTAATCTCGCAAAATTTATCGTTTACGTAAGTGATTTTTCCCTGTTTATCAGCCATCGACACTAATGAGTGCGCATTCATCGCAAACTTTTGGTTTTTCAAAGGGATGAGAACAGAGCCAAGCTGCTTAGCAGACTCTTTTTTCAAGATACTTAACAAGGTAAGAAAAATAACCAGAAACACTAATACAAAGATAACCGATAGTTGATAACTGCCGCCTTGCTGCCAGGAAAGCTGTTGATCAATAGGCACGACCACTTCCAATACACCGCGTAAATCGCCAATTTCCCAATCGTCTTTAGGGGTATCAGGGTGGGAGTTATGACAATCGACACAAGCCGTTGCGGTGAGTTTATCAGCAATGGCTACCCGCACAACTTCACTACCATTTATATTCAAGGATTCTAAATAAGGAGTATCAGGATCGTTTGACAGTTGTTGCCAAGCTTGTTGCTGAAAGGCATCTAATACTCGATCAGAGCGTTCCGGAAAGGGGTAAGCCGAGTATAGCTTAATCTGTAATCCGCTTGCGTTAGACAGTTCACTGAGCTCGTGAATCATGGTGGCCGGTAGCGGAATTCCATTTTTATGCTTTTTGTAATCGCTGGAAATAGAAACGTTGCCACTACTTTTAAGTCTAGTGACAATATTTTTGGTGTAATAACTTCTTAATTGGGAATACTGCTGCGCAGTATTTTGCGCCACTAATGCAGCTTCTTTTATAGTGATTTCTTTAAATATATAAGGCACTACAACGGCAATAATTATAATACCAACAACGGCTAACGCTAATATCTGCTTCCATAGTGAACGTATAATGTCTTTTTGCATGCGGCTACCGTATTAAATTTGAATACTTTGAATAAATTAATTTACTAAAGATAACGGCCTTTAAAGCGGTAACTGAATCAACATTTACTGTTAACCATTAAATTTAAAGACTTTTCTATATTTTCTAGCTAACAAGTGTTTCTTAATGACGTCAATAAAAAAAGCTAGATATGTATGCATATTAATAATAGATAACAATTGCGAAATAAGTAAATAAATATGCTCTGAATTAATAAGATATATAAGGAATTAATTGTATCTATACATAAGCGGGTAGCAAATAACTTTCGTTCATATTACGTTAAGCACAAAACAATTTAATACCAGCATCAGGAGCAGACCTTTAGTCGTAGAAAATACTCGGTGAGTGCATTTATTTATAGCAGATTAATTATTAATAAATAAAAGAAGCTGAACATTAGTAGCAAAATGGTGGATCTGGTAGTTAGGGAAGCAGCGAACAAGTCCAAGACGCCCCTGGCGAACAGGATTGTTTGTGATTGAGGCAATGGTTAGAGGCGGGCTGGTTGCCCGGCGAAAACCATTAACAAAAAGCACGAACTATCCTGTACGCCCCGCAGGGTGGATATCTAAGCGGCCAACTCCTTTGTCAGAACGCTTGTAAAGGACTCGCCATTCACTTCGCATTCTTCCGCGGATTTGACCGCTTAGTTATCCACAGGGAACATCTAGGGACTAATTCGCTACTTAGAGGATGAGCAAGTAAAGGTCAAATTTGCAGTTCAATGGACGCTTTTCATGACTGTCACTTATCAGCGCTGATTGAACTGAAATCTATGCTAGCCGCCATTATGCTGGAAAAGGGAATGCGC
>Ga0209396_1005324_pt1 | contig 12202 bp, 9 predicted proteins | sample GOMGulsemesocosm_6_FD_184638 | JGI IMG/M metagenome (GOLD analysis project Ga0209396, IMG submission 184638) | Methane-oxidizing microbial communities from mesocosms in the Gulf of Mexico - GOM8C Gulf of Mexico (SPAdes) (version 2) | ecosystem: Environmental > Aquatic > Marine > Cold seeps...
AACCCGTTGCAAGGCAACGTTATTAAAATCAATGACATGTTATTGATTCCTACAGCCTTTAATAAGTTAAGCAGTTACACCTACAGCGCAAATAATCGCCTAAGCAAGAAGCAAAAAAATACCAGGGGCCCCAAAGGCTCCACACGCATTAGCCACCGAGTAAAAGCTGGAGATTCATTTTGGAGCCTGGCCAAGACTCACCAAGTGTCTACCATGAGCATCGCACGCTGGAATGGCATGGCCCCCAAAGACACGCTACGTCCAGGGCAGAAACTGATCATTTGGTCCAAAACCCAACTGGTAAAAACAAATCGTGAGATTATACGTAAGATTCACTATCGAGTTCGCAATGGTGATAGCCTGCACCGCATCGCCGATAAATTTAACGTCAAGGTTCACGATATAAAACGCTGGAACCCAAGCAGCAAGAAAAAATACCTGCAACCCGGAGATAAATTGGTGCTTTATGTGGACGTGACTCGGGCCAGCTAGATTACTTTGTTAAATACCCTGCACCTGCTAACTTTAAGTTAGCCCCCTTTCCCTCTTTAAGTTAGTCCCCTTTCCCTTAAAGCAGGCAATAAGGCAGGTCTTTGGGATGAATGATATTCGAACAAATTTAATCTTTCTCCCTTGCCTGCTTGCCGTGGCCTTAAATGCCATGGCGCAACCACTTCCAGAAGGCTTGTTATGGGAAACTAATGACGAGTCAGAGGCCTGGGCAAATATCAGTGCGCCAAAAGGAGGGAGCTACACAAGCTTCATCTCTTCATTTCCAACCACATTAAGGACGGTTGGCCCCAACTCCAATAGCTCTTTCAGTGCACATATCGATGCAAACCAATTAAGCCTCACTTCATTTCACCCTGATAGCAAAAAAATCCTTCCTCAACTAGCCACCCACTGGGCCTACGGGGCAGATGGTAAAACAGTTTTTTACCGTCTAAATCCCAAGGCCAGATGGAGCGACGGGATAAGTTTGAGTGCTGATGACTTTATATTTACTTATGAGTTATTACGCTCCAAACAGATCAAAGATCCTTGGTACAACCATCACTACAAAAAGCGCATCCTGTCGGTAAAAAGATATGACGCCCTCACCATATCTATCACCGGGGCGGTGATCCGACCCCGCGAAGAATTGCACTACCTTTATGGTATGACGCCCTTTCCCAAACACTTTTTTCAACGGGCAAGTGTCGATTGGGTTGAGCGCCATAACTGGAAGATAACCCCCAACACTGGCCCATACCAAATCACAAAGTTAGTGCCCGGCCAGGATATTGAATTTACCCGCAAACGGAATTGGTGGGCCAAGGAAGAAAAGTACAATTTAGGGAGGTTCAACGCTGATAAAATAATTTTTAAAGTAATAGCAGATGCCAACATTGCTTACGAGGAATTTGAAAAGGGCAAGATAGATAATTTTAACCTACTCTCACCTGAGTTCTGGCATCACAAGGCCAGGGGGAGCCTATATAACAATGGCTACCTTGAAAAATTTATGTTTTACAATAGCACCCCTAGATCAAGCTCAGGCCTGTTCTTAAATCTGAATATGCCGATACTGCAAGATAAGAACATACGACTGGCGTTGGCCCATTCAATGGACTTCAAACCATTGCAAGGCAGTGAGTTCACTGATGATTCATTTAGATTGAATGCCTTTCACACGGGTTATGGGGACTACAGTAACCCGAAAATAATGGCGCGCCCCTATGATATCAATAAAGCAATCTACCTGCTTGATGAGGCTGGTTGGCTGATACTTGGTAATGATGGCATACGGGAAAAGAATCAGATGCGCTTGAGCATTGACCTTATGTACCACAATAAGGAACACACCCTGCGCTGGCGTGCATTTAAACAAAACGCCCTAAGAGCTGGTATAGAAATCAATCTTGATTTACAAAGCCCCTCGCATCATTACCAGTACACACTTCAAAAGCACCATCAAATGAGCCATATGGAATTAAGCGCGGGCTTCAGACCGGTTTTTTGGGAGCACTTTCATAGTGAGAATGCCAGTATTAGTAACAGCAATAACATAACCAGCACTGCCAATTCCGATATTGACAAGCTAATTACCGCCTTTGATAATTCTACACTTGAGTCTGAAAGAATAAAGCTGGCTCATGCTTTAGCCGGCGCAATCCATGAAAGTGCTGTATTCATACCTGGTTATAAAATGCCTTACGCAAGAGGTGCCCATTGGCGCTGGATTAAGTTACCCACCTGGGTGGGCACAAGAAGCACTACTGACCTATTTGAGCCTTTTGGCAATGGAGGGTTATTCTGGATTGATGAACAGCAGAAAATTGATACCCGATCAGCCCGCAAGAGCAGTATAAAATACCCCATAGTGAATGAGGTTTTTGATCGATTTAAAAACGAACTTTAGATTTAATCATGCAGTGGCGCAGGCTAGTGTTGATACGAATAGATCAATCAAAAAAAGGGCCTTGCGGCCCTTTTTTTAGTTTCTATCAATACTTGCTTTGTCCAGGAAGTGTTGATTGTAAGCCTTGTATTCATTAAAGGACTTACCACGCTCTACTTTCTGCTCGTCACTGTCATCTGCACTGGCAGAAACGGAACGGTTTACAGCATCCAGTCTTACTAAGGCTTGATTGCCTCCACTCAAGTTAACCAACTCAAAGCTGGCCAGTCCTTGCGACCCTAAGGCCATAGTAAAGGCTTTAGCGATAATGGGCGCATCAACCCCTTTGGCATTGCGAGACTTATCCTTAAGGCTACTCCAGGCCGTACCTAGATCGCCCTGCTTAGCCGAGGCCAAAGCACTATCAAGCTGTTCGCTCAGTGACTCCATACCTTTTTCGGTGCGAAGCTGACTTTCAATCTGAGTTGCCACCACATCAAATGGCTTCACTACAGACTCTTTAAATGAAGCAAGATGCAACACAATAGCTCGACCGTCTTCCAGCTCAATTACTTCACTGTTGGAATCATCGAACAATACCGGCTCAGAAAATGCGGCGGTGGCAACTTTTGCATTTTGTGCAATGCCATTTCCACCCTGACGGGTAAATTCAACACTGGTTTGAACCTTTAAATTCAATGCCGCCGCTGGAGCCTGGAGAGTGCTAGCAGAAAATGATTCATCATTGAGAGACTCAAGGCGCTCAACATACAACATCTGTGATTTCTCACTCTTAATCTCTTGTACTAGGCTATCTTTCAAGTCATCAAAGGCTGCTACTTCTGGCTGGCGAGTATCAAGCAGCTTAATTAGGTGCAGGCCATCACGGGTTTGCACAACGGCTGAAACCTGCCCTTTGTTTAATCCCATTAATGCATCGCTAAATTCACTTTCATATACATCGGCCGCTGAAAACCCTAGGTCTCCTCCGGCAAATTTGGATGTATCGTCTTGAGAATGCTTTTCAGCCAAGACGGAAAACTCTTCCCCTGAATTCAACTTGGCAAGAACGTCTTTTAGTGTATTTCGAGCCTCATCGTTATCATCTAATAATAATATGTGCGCGGCGCGGTACTCACGTTTTGCAGCTGACTCTTCAGATATAATGTCGTAGCGCTCCTGAAGTTCAACCTCATCAACTTCCACTAAAGCAAGTAAATCTGAACGCTTTAATTCAAGATAGTTAACCTTCACAGTTTCCTGGGTCATGAAGCGGCTGGAGTTAGCATTATAATAACTTTCTTTATCTTGCTGGCTAACAACTACATTTTCTTTGGCGTTATCTAGTGTGTATTCAATGTAGGAGAAATCACGAGTCTGTGACTCCAATTGTGCCGAACGCTGCTCTTCGGTCATGGTTGCAAACGAGGTTAACTGCCAAGCTGACTGAGCCTGCTGACTGGACAAGTTTGAGCGCAGCAATTCTCTGTGGGTGGCACGTGTAAAACCAGCACTTCTTAATATGAGGTCATATTGATCACGATCGAATTGACCATTCACTTGAAATTCAGGCGATTGCACAATCAGTTTATCGATTGCTTTATCCGAAAAATAAATACCACCCTCGCTGGCGGCCTGCCTGAGTACGGTTTCACCAATAAGGCTTTCAACCGCAGATTTACGCAACATGTTGTCATTCAAGATTGACGGATCAAAATTTTGGCCGAATTGCGCCTGTAGTCGGCGTTTTTGCAATTGAACCATTTGCGACACTTTAAATTCACTAATTTCCTCACCGTTTACTTCGGCAGGAGCAGACTCTCCACCACCTAAAGCCACGATGCTTTCAATACCAAATAAAGCAAATGTCAAAATGATGAGGCCAACAATTATCTTGGCAACAATTCCTTTAGAGCCATCACGAATAGCTTGAAGCATGAACCCACAACCTTTATTAGAATTCTTATTTCCAGAGAAAAAAAAAGCGCATCAAGCAAGATGCGCTTTTAAAGATCCGGTTACTACAATGAGGAAAGCGACAAAGTATTAACCGGACTGTACTAGTTTACTGCGTCTTTAAGAGCTTTACCTGGCTTGAAGCCGGGTACTTTAGCCGCTTTAATTTGAATTGGCTCGCCAGTTTGTGGGTTGCGGCCAGTTCGTGCTGCACGATCTTTCACAGAAAAAGTACCAAAACCAACCAATACAACTTGATCGTCATTTTTTAACGCGCCAGTAATGGCGTCGATGGTGGCATCTAAAGCACGACCTGCTGCTGCTTTTGGAATGTCTGCTGAAGCTGCAATGGCATCAATTAATTCAGATTTGTTCACACTAATCCCCTTAACAAGATTTGGTTATTGTAAATGTAAATAGTTATGGCCAAGCGGTGCTGCTTTGACGATAAAATAAAAGTGCTGGAAGTTATACCAGCGTAAGCCTTAGAGTCAAGCCCCATGAGGCTTTTTAAGCTAATGCGTTCTCATTTGTGTCTGCTGATTCTGCTGGGTTAAAGCTTCTTTTTCAATAACCGAAGCAACATTTTTTTCCAAATTCCCCACTAAAGCCGCTTCTATGACTTCGTCTACCCATTTCACAGGAATAATTTCCAGTTCCTGCTTAATATTATCTGGGATTTCTTTAAGATCCCGTTCATTTTCATGAGGAATGAGCACGGTTTTAATACCACCACGATGGGCTGCTAGCAATTTCTCTTTTAAGCCGCCAATGGGCAGGACTTTACCCCTGAGTGTTATTTCACCGGTCATGGCGATGTCTGACCTAATTTCTGTATTGGTAATCACCGACATTAATGCGGTCACCATACCAACACCGGCGCTAGGCCCATCTTTCGGTGTAGCTCCTTCTGGCACATGAATGTGTAAGTCATGTTTTTCAAAGAAGTCAGTAGGTAGGCCAAATCCTGAGGAGCGGCTTTTCACGACCGTCAGGGCCGCCTGAATGGATTCTTGCATAACATCACCCAGGGAGCCGGTTTTTACAATGCGACCCTTACCAGGCAAGATTATCGCCTCAATGGTTAATATCTCACCACCCACCGAGGTCCAGGCCAGACCCGTTACCTGCCCTACCTGATTCTCTTCTTCGGCCAAGCCGTAGTGGAATTTTTGTACACCTAGATATTCTTCAATCATATCCGGCAGTACCTCGGGATTTAAATCCGCGGACTTATCCATAATGTTCTGCTTAACCACCTTACGGCATAGCTTGCCCATTTCACGCTCTAAACCACGAACACCGGCTTCTTTCGTATAGTGACGCACCACCTGTCGAATGGACTCTTGTGGCAACTCTAGCTCACTCTCTTTAACGCCGTTATTTTTCATTTGCTTGGGAAGTAAATATCGATCGCAAATGTTTAATTTTTCATCTTCCGTATAACCAGGTAGGCGAATAATTTCCATACGATCCAATAAGGGTGCTGGAATATTCATGCTGTTAGCGGTGCAAATAAACATCACCTCAGACAAATCAAAATCCACTTCCAGGTAGTGATCACTAAATGTCGTATTCTGCTCCGGGTCCAGCACCTCTAACAACGCAGAGGCAGGATCCCCTCGATGGTCCATACCCATCTTGTCAATTTCATCTAACAAGAATAGCGGGTTTTTAACGCCCACTTTAGAAATTTTCTGTACTAACTTACCTGGCATGGAGCCAATATAGGTGCGTCTATGCCCTCTAATTTCAGCTTCATCCCTCACGCCACCCAAGGCCATGCGGATGTATTTACGCCCGGTCGCCTTTGCGATGGAGCGCCCTAAGGATGTTTTACCTACCCCTGGAGGTCCAACCAGGCAAAGAATGTTGCCGGTGGATTTTTTAACACGTTTTTGTACGGCTAAATATTCTAGGATGCGCTCTTTGACTTCATCAAGACCATAATGATCTTCATTTAAAATATCTTCTGCTAGCTGAATATTACTACGAACCTTGCTTTTGCTTTTCCAAGGTACACCTATCATCCAATCGAGGTAGCCACGAACCACGGAAGCCTCGGCAGACATGGGCGACATCATTTTAAGCTTGTTTAATTCTGCTTCAGATTTTTCCTTGGCCTCTTTAGGCATGCCTGAATCATTTATTTTATTCTGTATCTCTTCCAGCTCATTAGGCACATCATCCATGTCCCCCAACTCTTTTTGAATGGCTTTCATTTGCTCATTCAAATAGTACTCGCGCTGGCTTTTTTCCATTTGCTTTTTAACGCGACCACGGATGCGTTTTTCTACATCTAATAGATCTACTTCGGATTCAATGAGCGCCATAATATGCTCAAGACGCTCACGTTCACTCACCATCTCAAGGATCACCTGCTTTTCATCAAGCTTCAGAGATAGATGGGCAGAAATAGTGTCAGCCAGACGCCCTGCTTCATCAATTTCTTCGATGGAAGCCAAGACCTCGCTAGGAACCTTTTTGCTCATTTGAACAAATTGATCAAACTGAGCCGATACCGCTTTAATCATGACCAACTCTTCGCGATCGTTTAGCGACTCAATTTCCAATGGTGAAGCATCTGCCTGATAGTATTCCGTGACCTGATCATAATCGGTTACTTCAGCACGAAACAAACCCTCAACCAAAACTTTTACTGTGCCATCCGGCAACTTCAATAACTGCAAAACAGTGGCCACGGTTCCAACAGAGTAGATATCTATTTCGGCAGGCTCATCTGTGGCCGCATTTTTTTGAGCCACCAGGAGGATTTTTTTACCACCGTCCATGGCCGCTTCTAATGCCTTGATGGACTTGTCGCGGCCCACAAACAAAGGAATCACCATGTGGGGGTAAACCACAACATCTCGAAGGGGTAATAAAGGGAGTTTTTCAATCGTCATAAAAGTTACCTAGTGCTGTAGCAGCGCACAAAAACATAACACTAAGATGGGGACAAACCTGCATGAATACAAGTTCTAAATAGAAAAAAGGGCCCTTAAGGGCCCTTTATATTAGCTTTTAAGCGTCATCCGGTGCCACCTTGGCATCCTCGACAGTCTCGTAGATCAATAAAGGTTCAGAGTCTCCGTTAATAACGGAATCATCTACCACTACCTTGCTGACATGCTCTTCAGAGGGGATCTTGTACATGCTGTCCAGCAACACCCCTTCCATAATGGATCTTAGGCCACGAGCACCTGTCTTACGCTCCATGGCTTTTTGGGCCACAGCAGACAAGGCAGATTCTCTAAACTCTAGTTCCACGTCTTCCATTTCAAAAAGAGCTTGATATTGCTTTACCAACGCATTCTTTGGCTCAACCAATATCTGAATAAGTGCTTCTTCATCCAGTTCATCAAGGGTTGCCACAACTGGCAGGCGACCGATAAATTCAGGAATCAACCCATACTTAACCAAATCCATAGGCTCGGCATGCTTAAGTACCGCCCCCAACTCCTTGGTATCGTCCTTGGCCTTAACAATGGCATTAAAACCAATGCCGCTTTTTTCGGTACGATCACGGATAATCTGGTCCAGACCTGCAAAGGCACCACCACAGATAAACAGAATATTACTGGTGTCCACCTGTAAAAACTCTTGCTGCGGGTGTTTGCGACCGCCTTGCGGGGGAACAGATGCTACCGTGCCCTCAATCAGTTTAAGCAAGGCCTGCTGCACACCTTCCCCACTCACATCACGAGTGATAGATGGGTTATCTGATTTACGAGAGATCTTATCAATCTCATCTATATAGACGATGCCACGCTGTGCCTTGTCTACATCGTAATCGCATTTCTGCAGCAGCTTTTGAATAATATTTTCAACATCTTCACCCACGTAACCAGCTTCGGTAAGCGTAGTGGCATCGGCGATGGTGAAAGGCACATTTAGCAGGCGCGCCAAGGTTTCTGCCAATAGAGTTTTACCACTACCGGTAGGGCCAATTAACAGGATATTACTCTTGGTTAATTCAGTGGCTGCTTTGTTGCTCTCGCCATGTCGTAAGCGCTTGTAGTGGTTGTAAACCGCCACCGACAAGACAACTTTGGCACGGTCCTGACCAATTACATACTCACCCAGGGTCTCTTTAATTTCTTTAGGCGTAGGTAGTTGATCTGATGGCGCCTCACCTTGAGCCTCTTGTACTTCTTCGCGAATAATGTCGTTACATAGATCGACACATTCATCACAAATAAAGACACTGGGACCGGCAATGAGCTTTTTTACCTCATGCTGGCTTTTACCACAGAAAGAGCAATAAAGAAGCTTGCCCTTATCGTCGCCTTTACCATTTGATTCGTCGCTCATTCGACTTCCTCATGAATTCACTGCAAATTATTTTGATGCTACCGGTAAAGACATTAACCGGCAGCCATAGAGAAACACTAGCTCAAATTTAAACCGGACGCTTCTCAAGCACTTCGTCGATTAATCCGTATTCCAGGGCCATTTCTGAGCTCATGAAATTGTCGCGCTCGGTATCGGCGGCGACAATCTCAACGGGCTTTTCGCAATGCTTGGCTAAAATACGGTTTAAGCGATCCTTGGTGCCCTTGATGTTCTCGGCATGGATCAGAATATCTGTTGCCTGACCTTGAGCACCACCGCTAGGCTGATGAATCATTACCTGGCTGTTTGGTAGACAGTAGCGCTTACCTGGCTCACCGGCCGCCAGTAAAAAAGCGCCCATACTGCATGCCTGGCCAATACAGATGGTATTAACCTTAGGCTTAATAAACTGCATAGTGTCGTATATAGACATGCCCGCCGTGACAGAGCCACCAGGGGAGTTAATATACAACTGAATATCTTTTTCTGGGTTTTCAGCTTCCAGAAACAATAGCTGGGCCACAATTAAGTTGGCCATGTGATCTTCTACCTGCCCTACCAAAAAGATAACACGTTCTTTTAACAGGCGAGAGTAGATATCATAAGAGCGCTCACCACGAGCGGTCTGCTCTACCACCATGGGTACAAGGCCAGACATTTGTAGTGCCGAGTCTTGATTGGCCAGTAGATCTTTCATGCGTTATCTCCATCAACGACTTCATAAAAAACAGCCGCCCCTAATGGTGACAGCTGTTTTGAAGTGTAGTCTGAATCGTGCCTATTTGGCACCTAATTTGATTATTGGGCGCTATTTGCCGTCTTAATCACTTCTTCATAACTACTTTCTTTTTCGTTTACTTTTGCCTTATCCAATATAAGGTCAACTACCTGTTCTTCAAGGGCAAGCGCTTCTAATTGTGCACGCTGCTCTTTATTACCTTTGTAGAATTCCTTAACTTGCTCAGGATCCTGGTAAGTAGAGGCCATTTCTTCAATTAAAGTTTCAACTTTGGCGTCGTCTGCCTTAATTTCGAACTGCTCAATAGAAGCATTGATCAATAGACCTAATTTAACACGACGCTCTGCTTGCTCTAAGAAAAGCTCACGTGGCAACATGCCAGGCTTAAATTCTTGACCGCCACCAAACTGCTGGAAAGCCTGTTCTTGCAAGCGCTGAATTTCCTGGTCAACCAAGGCTGTCGGCACATCAATTTCGTTGGTCTTAACCAAACCGTCCAATACCTGGTTTTTGTTTTGACGCTGGATCGCTTGCTTAAGCTCACGCTCCATGTTCTTACGAACCTCAGAGCGGAAAGTGTCTTCAGAGTCGGCTTCAACACCAAACTTCTTGAAAAACTCTTCGTTTAGCTCAGGCAATTCAGATACTTCAACCGACCCTACCTTGATTTTAAACTCGGCATCTTTGCCTTTAAGTTCTTCAGATTGGTAATCTGCAGGGAAAGTCACTTTAATGGTGCTCTCGTCGCCCGCTTTCATGCCAACAATCTGATCTTCAAAGCCAGGAATCATGGCCTTAGAGCCTAGAGTCAAACTATGATCTTCCGCTTTACCGCCGTCGAAAGCTTCGCCGTCAACGTAACCGTCAAAATCAAGCTTTACACGGTCGCCGTCTTTAGCGGCATCGGTAGTTTCAGTAAAGGTGGCTTGCTGCTTACGCAATACGTCTACCATGGTATCCATATCAGCGTCGCTAACTTCAGCTTTTAACTGTTCAACTTCGATGGCATCCAGACCTTCAATCTTTACTTCAGGGTAAATTTCGAAAGTTGCTGAGAACTGGAAGTCTTTACCAGCTTCATCTACAACAGGCACCACATTAGGCATGCCGGCAGGATTTAATTTCTCTTGGGTAACAGCTTTAACAAAACCTTGCTGCATTTGCTCGCCCAGTACTTCTTGGCGAACGCCCTTACCATAACGCTGCTTGATGACACGCATGGGGATTTTACCCTTACGGAAGCCGTCAATACGGGCAGTACGGGATACATCTTGTAAACGCTTGGCAATTTCTTGCTCTACGTCAGATGCTGGGATGTCGATGACAAGCTTACGTTCTAAGCCTGCTAATGTTTCTACGGAAACTTGCATTGATGCCTCACACACGGATACAGAAGCTAGTGAATTTCAGGATTGGCTACTTTATTGATACGGCCAGCGGGAATCAAGCGATATTTAGTGCAATTTCAAGGTATTTGGCGAATTCTGGCTATGTTTTGAGCAACCCGCCGCTTTACAACTGTTTTTTCTTCCAGTACTGTACAGCTATACAGTACTTATAGATGATTTGAACAGGTCCTACCATGAGCGCACTACTTAAAAGTCAAACCGAGCAAGCCCTTCATTATTGGATGTTATGGATAGCCCCTAATGCCCTTCAGACCCAACAAATTAAAAAGCTGCCTGCCTGCGAAAAACAAAGAGTACTCATGCTACACCCAAAAAACCTGGAACAGCTCACAGGCGCCATTGAAGTGGCCATAGTGAGCGACTTATATCAAATGATCACCCTGCCGCGCGCCTTGCTATCTGCCGGCCAGCAGCAAAAGCTGGAGCTACTGGCCATTCGCCATCACACTGTGCTCACTTGGTTAGGCACCAGCAAGCGATTAAATAGCGCCAGCCAGCTAACCCTTATTTAAGCCAGGTTGCTTAGTAATGCTTCAACCCGCTTAACATCCTCACTGGTATCAACCCCATGACCTGGGGGCTGGTCGATGACGGACATGTGAATTTTCACGCCATAACTCAAAGCTCTTAACTGCTCCAGGCACTCAGCGCGCTCCAGTGCCGTCATTTCCATTTCTTCATACTGCTTCAAAAAAGAAACCCTATAGCCATACATGCCAATATGGCGATATACGGCAGATTGCTGGGTAATATTAGCCTGCCCTTCTTTGTAGAGCTCGCGATCCCAGGGGATTGGCGCACGGCTGAAATACAAGGCAAAACCATTATTGTCTAGCACGGCTTTCACTACATTTGGATCAAACGCATCACTTGCCTGAGTGATCGCCGTGCACAATGAGGACATACCCGCCTGTGGGTTTTGCAACAAACCCTGCGCGGTGAGCTCAATTAACTCTCGAGGAATAAGTGGCTCATCCCCTTGCAGGTTTACAATAACGTCGGAGTCCTGCCAATTCATCTCCCGAGCTACCTGAGCGATACGCTCGGTACCATTTTCATGGCTGGGTGAGGTCATCATCACTTGCGCACCAAAGCCTTTGGCCGCTGCCATAATGCGAGCATCGTCGGTGGCAATAACAATTTCTGCAGCGCCTGTTGCTACAGCACGTTCATACACATGCTGAATCATGGGTTTGCCGGCTAGATCGATGAGAGGCTTGCCAGGTAAACGACTGGAACCATAACGGGCAGGAATAACAATTTTATAATCTGACACGGTAATACCTATAGATTTTTTTAAACCGGTTTATCTTCAAATTCTGGCAGCATGGCTTTAATGTAGGCCTGCTTCAGATCCATGCGACTGGCTAGAATTAAATCAGC
>Ga0209396_1005327_pt1 | contig 12193 bp, 6 predicted proteins | sample GOMGulsemesocosm_6_FD_184638 | JGI IMG/M metagenome (GOLD analysis project Ga0209396, IMG submission 184638) | Methane-oxidizing microbial communities from mesocosms in the Gulf of Mexico - GOM8C Gulf of Mexico (SPAdes) (version 2) | ecosystem: Environmental > Aquatic > Marine > Cold seeps...
ATAAAGGGTCGGTACCAAAAATTTTTTTGTAAAAATCAGAAGACTTTGGAGGCGTTAATCTTCCCACTATATTATACGCAGACGAATCCATCGCAACTGAACCTAAAATAGGTATTAACCCATTTTCTGTAAGCGTGGTGTAATTAGATGAGACTAAAGAAATCGCATGGGCGCCAGAGGAATGTCCTATTAATATAAATTTTTTAGGTGAACCGCCCCATTCATGTGCCTTTTGTTGAGAAAAAAGTAAAGCGGCTTCTACATCTTTTGCTTGGATAACTGGTCCAACTTTAGGCAGTGCGCGAAAATTGGTAGAAATTAAAATAAAGCCTTTTGTCACCCAGTGAGCAATCTTGTTTTCAACCTCAGCTTTATCAGCTTTATCTCCCCAATTTTGCCATGCACCGCCATGTACCATGAATATGACAGGAGCATCTTTTACGTCAGTCGGAATATAAACATCTAGCGTCTGATCGTTATCCTTACCGTACACAATATCAGATAATACTTTAATGCCAGAAGGAACGACGTAGTCATTTGAGGTAGTTTTTGCAAGTACTGATAAGCTCATTCCAACTGCCAACAATCCAAGTAATATTTTTGCGTACATCTACTATCTCCTTACTCATAATTTAGTTTATGAATATAGAACCTCACTTAATATTAAAATAGGCACGTTTTGTAAAAAAACGCGGTATGGAGTTTTACAAAAGTTTACATACAATTTTGATGAAATATTATATCTAGAACAATTAGTTGGTCGAATGTCAGTTTTATGGAAAAGGTAATTATTAAGATTAAATGTTTTCTATCATTAATAGCTCACTGAAAGGTTATTAGTGACGATCAAATATTGTTACCTAATCGGTTTTACATAGGCACTAAAGCCACTGTGAAATTGTCAACGTTTACTAGCGCACAATAATAAGAGTTCAATGATTATAAATAAAAAACAAGTCAAAAATTATTTTTTTAGTTCCAACACTTCAAAGTAATAAATAGAAACTGTATAAAATATCTAAGAACTCATTTGTTTCAGTTGCACCGCTGTTTAATGCGAAAATATTACCTCCTATTACACTTTGTTTACACCCTATTACCGGCAAGGTTAAAACTCTATTACCAATGTGATTATATGTAATTGCGTAATGTTGCTTTACCAACATTAATGCACTCATTCAAGGATGAGGATATTCAATACTAATTAAAAAAAACACATAATTACAATGGGAATACAATGATAACTGTTATAAATAAATTAAAAATAAACAGTACTTTGGGTGAATGTACAAGTGCACTTTATGGTTCTAAAAAGAATATTTTAGTCGCTGCCGTTACTGCTGCATTAATGACTCCTTCCTTTAACGTATTTGCTGAGGTTAAAGAAGATCAAGCAGAGGTAGAACGTATAACAATCACGGGTAGTCGCCTTTTAAGCATTAGTGCTGAGTCACCTTCTCCTGTTACTGTTATTGGTAAAGATTTGATTAAAGCCAGTGGTGCAACTGACATTGCAGATTTACTGAATAAGCTGCCTTCAATGGCACCAGGTTTATCTGGTAGTACAAGTAATTGGAACGGTAATGCAGGTATGAGTTCACAAGATTTACGTGGTCAGGGGGCAAAACGCACATTAACCTTGATCAATGGTCGCAGACATGTTGGCTCTATGCCTGGTGAGTCTACGGTTGATATGAGTACTATTCCGACAGCTTTGATTGAAAGAATTGAAATATTAACTGGTGGTGCATCTTCAATCTATGGTGCCGATGCAGTTGCCGGTGTTGTAAACGTTATAATGACAAAAGAATTTGAAGGGACAGAAATTGATATTTCTGGCGGAACATCTTCTCGAGGTGATGGCAACAAATATGGATTTAATATTACTCATGGTTTTAATTTTAGTAACAACAAGGGTAATGCCACCTTTTATATTTCGTATGATGAAGTAGATGAAATTAATGCAATAGATCGTCCTTATACTAACTCTAATTGGGAATACATTGATAACCCAGCTAACATTGAGCTTAAAAAACAACTTAGAGAACAAGGTTTAAGTGCAGAAGAAATTGCAGAACGAACAAAAAATGACAATATTCCCAACTACCTAACAGGGCAACGATTTAGTGTCACTGCAAGTCCAACTTCGGTTGTGTATCTCGGTGGGGTTGCATATACCTTTAATGAAGATGGTTCAATGCGTCCTGTTAGATTAGGTGCTAGTGGTCAATTATTTGATAAAGATCAGGGATTAACTGGAGTGAGAACTGATGCTGGTGGTGAGCAGTTAGGCTCTTATGATTATCAGCGATTAAGGGTGCCAGTAGAAAAGTTAATTTTTAATAATACGCTCAACTATACGTTTGATAATGAATTATATTTCTCAATGGATACAAAATACACCACAACGAAATCTGAATCTCGTTTATTTCCAAACTCCGTATACGGAAGTACTTTATTGTCTGAAGATAATGCATTTATTAGTGATGAGCTCGCGAGTAAAATGGCTGACGATGGTATAACGGACCTGCCTTTTGGCCGCCACTTTGATGAAATGGGCCTCGGTGGTAGTGACTATAAGCGTGAACTATTTCAGGTAGTTGCATCTCTTGAAGGTGAATTTTCAAATGGTTGGAGTTGGGAGTTTTATGGCCAATATGGTAAGTCAAAGGCTGATAACACGACAGTCAATGATTACTATGAAGATCGTTGGCAAGCCAGTTTAGACTCTGTTAGAGATACTAATGGTAATGCAGTATGTCGTGCATCACTAGAAGAAACTTGGTATGCCAGAGAAGGCGAAGATTATAGTAACTGTATTGCACACAATGTATTCCAGCCGATGTCTGATGAATTGGTCAGTTACTTAAATGTAGAGCATACCTCAACACAATCTCAAACTCAGCGTGTAATGCACTTTAATACCAGTGGTGAGTTAATTGAAAACTGGGCTGGTATAATTTCATTCTCTACAGGTCTTGAATATCGTAAAGAGACAAGTAAAACTGCTCCGTCGGCAATTTACCGTGAGGGTATTGGTGCGTGGAATACAGTAGAGCGCCCTGTTGTAGGTAACTACGATGTTAAAGAAGCCTTTATTGAAACTAATATTCCACTTCTTTCAGATGTATTTCTAGCTGAGTCTTTAGAGGTAAGTTTATCAGGTCGTGTTTCAAGTTACAGTGAAGCGGGTACTAATACGAGTTGGAATATAGGTTCTGTATGGAAACCAACTGATGATATTATGCTGCGGGTTTCTCGTTCTAAATCTGCTCGTGCACCTAATATTAATGAGCAGTTTACAACAGAAAGTGAAGGTTTTTCCTGGTTATATCAGCCTTGTAGTCAAAACCAGATTAAAACAGCTGAACCACTTGTTGTTGAAAACTGTAAGAAAATGGGGGTAAATGTATTTGTAAATGAAGAAGGAGAGACAACCAGTGACATGCGTTGGTATCAACCAGGAAACGTTATCAGTTCAGGTAACAAAGAGCTTGATGTTGAAACGGCAAATACTTTAACTGCAGGTGTTGTTATCACACCAACAGCAATTGAAAATCTAGAGTTAACTTTTGATTACTGGGATATTAAGCTTTCAAATATGATTGACTCTTTTAACGTAGGAACAATTGTTAGTTCTTGCCCAGAACAGGAATCACTTGATAATCAATTCTGTAATCTACTGACACGACAAGATAACGGTGTTATTACCGATGTAGCACTTAAAACACTGAATCTAAATGAACGAAGAACACGTGGTTTAGATATTATCGCGAATTATAGTTTTGATATACTTGGTGGTGAAGTTGGTATTAATAGCATAACTCAAAAGCTAATCACTCGTAATATTCAAACAGATCCTACACTTGACCTTGTATCTACCGTTAGTCTTTATGGATTTCCTGAATGGAAATCAAGCCTTAATCTTAGCTACGATTATAAAAAATCGCGTTTAGGTATTTCAACTCGATATGTAGGTAAGCAAAAAAGGAGATTAACGAATACAGCATCAATTATGACCCACCATGAAACTCCGAGTATGTTCTACACCGATGTAAACTTTTCATATGAGATTACGGATCAAATGAGCTTAAGTATGGGGGTTGATAACCTTTTCGACAAAAAGACGCCACAAATGCCAAATGCTTACAGCGGTGGTGGTAATTACTACCTAGGCACAACGGGTGGTTTGTTTGATACTTTTGGCCGTATGTACTTCAGTTCAGTGACATATAAGTTCTAATTAAACTGATTCAAATGGTTAGAATTATTGTGGCACCTAATTTATTAGGTGCCAAATTTACAATTAGGGAACTAAAAAATGATTAAATCTCTTATTGCTTGCACTTTATTGGTTAGTTTAACGGGGTGTTTTGAAAAAGATCGTGATGAAAATATCAATAGTGTAACAACAACTCACAATAGTGATATTCAATACCCAGAGACAAAAAAAGGTCATGTTGTTGACAATTTTTATGATATTAAAATTGCAGATCCATATCGATGGCTTGAAGATGATATGAGCACAGATACCGCTAACTGGGTAAAATCACAGAACAAAGTTACTTTTGATTATTTAGCACAAATTCCTTATCGGGATACTTTAAAGAAACGCCTGAAATCGTTAATGGATTATGAAAAGGTATCAGCCCCTTTTATTGAAGGTGAATATTGTTATTTTTATAAAAATAATGGTCTTCAAAATCAATATGTTGTCTATCGTAAAAAGGGGGATGCTAAGGCTGAAGTGTTTTTAGATCCAAACTCTTTTAGTGAAGATGGTACGACTTCAATGTCAGGCCTGAGTTTTTCAGAAGATGGCTCGGTTGCGGTATATCAAATATCAGAAGGTGGTAGTGATTGGCGTAAACTGATTATTATAGATGTACAAAGTAAAACTCAAATTGAAAGTACTTTAGTTGATGTTAAATTTAGTGGTACTTCATGGCTTGGTAATGAAGGTTTCTATTATTCTAGTTATGATAAGCCAAAAGGTAGTGAGCTTTCTGCAAAAACAGAACAGCATAAGCTGTATTACCATAAACTTGGAACATCACAAAAAGATGATAAAGTTGCTTTTGGTAACACAGAACTAGAGAAGCACCTCTATGTATCAGGCTCTGTAACAGAAGATAATAAATATTTATTAATTTCAGCTTCAGTATCTACATCAGGCAATAAGCTATTTATTAAGGACTTAACTCAGCCTAACAGCCAACTAAAAACAATAGTAGATAATACAGATTCATCTACTTATCTACTTGATAATGATGACAGTAAGTTATATTTAGTCACTGACTTGCTTGCGCCTAATAAAAAAATTGTGACAGTAGATGTAAGCTCACCAACACCAGAACATTGGCAAGATTTAATACCTGAAACAGAACATGTGCTATCACCTTCAATGGCGGGTAACTATATCTTTACTAATTATATGGTTGACGCAATTTCACAGATAAAACAGTTTAATAAAAAAGGAAGGTTAATCCGTGAAATTAAATTACCGGGAGTCGGAACCGCGAGAGGTTTTTCAGGAAAACATGATGATAAAAGCTTATATTACTCATTTACTAACTATAAAACCCCAGGCACAACCTTTAGCCTTAATATTAGATCTGGTCGCTCAAAAATTTATAAGCAATCAGCAGCCTTATTTAACAGTGATAAATATTTTTCGAAACAGATTTTTTATAAATCTAACGATGGTACTCAAGTGCCGATGATAATTACTTATAAAAAAGGTCTGAAACTTAATGGTAATAATCCAACTATTTTATATGGTTATGGTGGCTTTAATGTCAGTTTAAGCCCTTCATATAGCCCTACAGTAGCTGCATGGCTTGAGCAAGGTGGTATTTATGCTGTTGCAAATTTACGAGGTGGCGGTGAGTATGGCAAAAAATGGCATGATGCTGGAACTCAACTCAATAAACAAAATGTTTTTGATGACTTTATTTCGGCTGCTGAGTATTTAATTGGTAATGATTACACTTCAAGTGATTATTTAGCTGTTAGGGGAGGATCAAATGGCGGGTTACTAGTTGGTGCTGTAATGACTCAGCGACCAGAACTATTTAAGGTTGCATTACCTAGTGTTGGTGTATTAGATATGCTTCGTTATCATACCTTTACGGCTGGTGCAGGCTGGGCATATGACTATGGTACTATTGAACAAAGTAAGGAAATGTTTGAATACTTGTTAAGTTATTCACCTGTTCATAATGTCAAAAATAATGTTCAGTATCCAGCAACTTTAGTACTGACAGGAGATCATGATGATCGTGTGGTACCTGCCCATTCTTTTAAATTTGCGGCTGAGCTTCAAGCTAAACAAGGAAGAACTAACCCCGCGCTTATTCGTATAGAAACGAATGCCGGCCATGGTGCTGGTACACCAACAAGTAAAATCATTGACCAATATGCAGATATTTATGGCTTTACTTTATATAACATGGGTATCAAAAAAATCTAACTAACGCTTAAATAAACCATAAGATCCTGTGACTTTTCTGATACCTGACAGTCCCTCTCTTATAGTTTCAACAACCCTGAGCTACAGGCGGGTGAAAATGTCACTATATTTTTACTCGCCTGTATTTTTAATGTAAATTACCTCTTAAGATAAACTTTGAAGTAATTTCATTGTCGATTCACAGTTTAACTTACGATAAGTCAATTCTATATACCATCCCACAATGACTAACCTTATCAATGTAAATTCATTACTAAATTAAGCTGCATTTATCATGCGGTGTAGGGCGCATACTCTTATTGTTAATGACATACAACATAAAATACGATTATTAAATTGTTGCTTTGAATGGTTGGACAGCCATTTGTAAATAGTCTAATTTTTGGTTGTATTCAACAGGTCCAAAGCGCATTTCATCAAAAATCAATTTAAAAATACTCTATGTTTCTTACTTTTACATATCGTTGTTGTAAATTGTTATCTAAGTAAAATCTATTTTCTTTAAAAGTTTTGAAGTGAGATATGTAATCTAAGATACCTTTAATTTAGATTTAAACTAGCTAACAATCAACTAATCATGAATTACTCCATATCAGATGGAGGTTATGTCATGCAAAAAACAACAAAGTGACCTCAATATTTTTCGATTAAAATACAAAATATTTACATTTTAAGATATATTTCTAACATTTTTCAGTTTATCAGGTAATTTTCAGCCAATTATCATGTTTTCAGAGGGTTGTACTGATAAAAATTAGCCTGAGTCTATAAGTGAGAGAAACATATTTTCATTTGTTGGCATAAATCGAGTGATGATTAGTAGCAGTGTCTATTAAAAATCACTTTCTTTTAGAGTTGAAATTAAGAGAAAAATGTATGAAAACAATAAAAAAAAATAACCTCTGGAAATTTAAAACATTGACAGTGGGAGTATTGAGTATTGGTTTATCATTTGCACAAAATGCTAAAGCAAATAACAATGATTTAACTCAAGTTACATTACAAGCTTCTTCAATTAGCAAAGCACCACCTGTTAGGATGAATATACCCATAAACGGGGTGCTTAAAACATATAATGTTGATACTGGTGAAGAGATCATTTTTGAAGATCGTAATGGTCGCGGTATTGTACAAGGTGATATAGATTTAGGGTCGACTAAGCAGTTATTGGCTCATGGTTATCGGTTTTTAGGGAATAAACCTGAAAATGCTTTATCGACTTTAGCTGAAGTAGGACCTAACTCTATCATTATACCGCATTCAGGTTATCGCTGGATTAATAGTACCGTTCCTTACATATTAGATCCTAACCTCCCTAATAATGTAAGAGATCAAGTTTTTTCTGCAATTAATCATTGGCAAACAAAAACTTCCTTGAAGTTTGTTGCTCGCACTAATCAGTCAAATTATATTCGTTTTCAACCTTCAAATGGTATTTGTTCATCTGCTGTTGGTATGCAAGGTGGTGAACAAGCAGTCAATTTAGATGGGTATGGAAATTGTGGTATTGGTGCTACGATCCATGAAATTGGCCATGCTATGGGGCTTTGGCATGAGCAAAGTCGTTATGACAGAGATGATTATGTCTGGATCAATTGGGACAATATTCAAGAGCAAACTAAATTCAATTTTAATCAAGCAAACCTATATTCTGGTACCTGGGATGATGGTCTTGATATCGGATACTATGATTTTAACTCAATTATGCACTATGACGCTTACGCATTTGCGATAGATAGAACAGTACCAACAATATACCCCAGAGATCCCAATATTCCTTTTAACGCATTAGGACAAAGAAATGGGCTAAGTAATGGTGATATACAGTCTGTTGCTTATATGTATGGTGCTAAAAATAATCAGGTAGTTGAAAATACTTATAATTACAACATTCCAGATAACAACTACGAAGGAGTGTATAGCCCTATTAAAATTGGGTTTAGTGAAAATTCAGGTCAAGTAAAAATCGGTGTAGATATTCAGCATACTTATATAGGCGATCTCGTTGTACAGTTGATTCATCCTGATGGCACGGTATTTAACTTACATAATCAAGAGGGTGGCAGTACTGATAATATTAACTTTACATATACTGTCAATCTTCAAGGTAAAAGTGCATTAGGGACTTGGTATCTAAGAGCTATAGATCTTGCGAATCAAGACACTGGTTATATTAATCGTTGGATGCTTGAATTTTAGCCATAAAGAAACTTAATCTAAAAAATATATTAATGTATGGCAATTAAATGTTGCCATACCTTTATATAATTAAAATATTAATTTTAGATATTTTTACTTGATTCAATTGTATCTATGTCTTCAATTACTTGTTGATGCATTAAGTTGATTTTATTTAATATTTTTAGTGTAATAGATTTAAATTCTTTAGTTTCCCTTATTCCTTCAAAAGCAGGATCTTTCATTGTGAGATTATACTTTATCCAACCACCTTCAACTGCCTTATCAAGCCAAATATTAGCTAGTTCATACTGTTTTTTTATAGCATAAACAGATGCTATTCTCATTAGTAGCTCAGGATCTTCATCTCCTGAATTAACACGCTCTAACCAATTGGTTAGTAGGCGGTTAAGCTTTATTGATGGGATAGATTCATTATTCATTTTTGCATATATCATACCTAAGCGTAAATCTGCGTAATCTTTGGTTCTTCCTACTGATTTTTCAGCTATTAAATAATATGACATTGCTTCAATATTTCGACCTGAAAAATACAGAGCGTCTCCGATAATATTATTGCCTTTAATATAATTGGGCTGTTGCATCAAAATATCTTGACCATAAGCGATAACTTCTTGATAGCGACCAAGACCAATCAAATAATGGCAATAAAATATTTTGGCAAGAGCGTAATCTGGTTGTAACATCATGGCTTTGTTAAACCAATACTCTGCTTCCTTATACATATTAAGAGAAGCATATGTTTGAGCAAGGTGCTGATATCCCGATGTAGACTCAGGTAAAATATCAACGACTTTTTTATGCCAATAAAGCGCTTCTATTAGCATACCTAATTCTCGATAATTGTATGCTAAGTTGGTAATGGCATCTGTATAATTTGGGTCAATACGAATCGCTTGGTGATAAGCTACAATCGATTTATGATAAAAACCATTTAATGCATAAGCAAACCCTTTGGCTTTAAATAACGCTGCAATATTAGGGTTTATCTTGATGCCTTGTTCTATGAGCAAAAGTGTAAAATCGATTTTAGATCTGGGAAAGTTAAATTGATATACACCTTGGAGGTATGCGTTTGCCAATCCTGCATATGCCTGTGCATAATTAGGTGCTATTTCAATTGCTTTTTTGAAGAGATTAATTGCGATCTTATTATCTTTAGAGCTATAACGACCATAATATTTTAACCCTTGATTATATAATTTTACTGATGTTATCAGGTGATCATTTGGAACAATTATGTGTTGTGCTAATGGTATTTTATAGGGTAAACCAGTGTAAATATTAATAAATAAGAAAGCTGTGAATATGCTAACGAAGCCAATACTAAAGAAAACCAAGACTTTAAGTTTATAGGTATAAAAATATGATAAAAATGAGGATAGATAGCTTTGATTTGATGATGAAATATTTCTTTCATATTCTAATTTTAATGAGCTATATTGTTTTGAGTTTAATTGCTTAACCTCACCAACAAATTTGTATCCTATTCCTCTCACCGTAATAATACAATTTTTATCTGTTGAATTATCTCCTAATGCTTTTCTAACTAACTTTATTCTTTGCTGTAAGTTTTCATCACTCACTCCCAATCTTTCCCAAACAGCATAAATAAGCTCATCTTGAGTTACTACATGTGGAGAGTTTTTTAGTAAGCAAGATAAAATCTTTCTCGTTAATTTAGGTAGAGGTATCAATTCACCGCCCCTTATTAATTGCCCTAGTTTTAGATCGATTAACATACGATTAATTTGATAGTAATAGCAATTTGGTTCCATTTTACACCTCCTAAAATATGCACACTTTTTTAATGTGATTCAAAAGTTAGATCAACCACAGATTCAAAAACATACTATTAATTCCACTGAAAAACAATAAAAGTAAAAGCTATTTCATGAAAGTAGGATCTACTATTTTATTGAGTGAAAAATTGAATATGGTTCTTTTATTCAGTGACTTAGGCTTCGTGGAGGTTTCTGATTTTATTTAATGTAAAAACTAGAAATTGAAAATATATTAAAATTTTAATGTCTTAATTTTTTATTATACGTACCACTCAATGCAAAGTAATTACCTCTTAATGCATTATATTTACACCTTAATACATCATAGTAAAAGTGATGTCTTTACTGTGCTTAAATATGTAGTCGAAAATTACGAATTAATAGAAATGACAATCTTGAAAGATATAACTAAAAAATATTTTTTAGAACATTTTTTAATATTATGGCTTTCTTAGTGTATATGGTGGTAATTCACTGCATAAAACATTTCCAAAAAACGATATGAATTTCTTAATTTAGGAAAAGTAATGAATAAACTCGCTTCACTGTATATTGAGCATATAGCAACATTACAGCAACGTACAAAAGATCTACTGGAACTAGAAAACGTTGAAGGTATTATCATTCATTCAGGCCATGGACGGCGCCAATTTTTAGACGATATGAGCTACCCCTTTAAAGTGAATCCACACTTTAAAGCTTGGTTACCTGTATTAGATAACCCACATTGTTGGTTGATTGTTAATGGTATCGATAAACCTAAATTAATTTTTTATTGTCCGACAGATTTTTGGCATAAAGTACCTGATGAGCCTTCAGAATACTGGGCTGAGCATTTTGATATTGAATTATTGCAAGTGCCAGATCAGGTGGGGAAACTATTACCCTTGGACAAGAAAAAATATATATATATTGGCGAATATATTGAAGAGGCTGAAACCTTAGGTTTTAATAAATTAAATCCTGTAGCAGTGATAAACTATATTCACTATCATCGTGCTTATAAAACGGCTTATGAGCAAGTATGTTTACGGGAAGCAAATCGTATTGCCGTATCTGGTCACCAGGCTGCTCGTGATTCTTTTTATGCTGGCGGCTCTGAGTTTGACATTCAGCATGCTTATTTGTTAGCAACGCGTCATAGCGACAATGACCTGCCTTACAGTAATATTGTTGCACTAAATGGTAACTGTGCCATTTTACATTATAACCAGTTAGATAAAGCTTCACCTAAAAGTTTTAGTTCCTTTTTAATTGACGCAGGGGCTAGTTTTAATGGCTATGCTGCCGATATTACCCGTACTTATGATTTTAGAGGATCGGGTCTATTTGCTGAACTAATTAGCGAACTGAATATTCATCAATTGCAAATATGTAATGGTTTAAGACCAGGTGTTGAATATGGTCGTTTACACCTAGATTGCCATGTTCGCATTGCTCAGCTTTTGTCGCAATTTAACTTAGTGAATTTATCGTCTGAAGCTATTATTGAAAAAGGTATAACGAAGACTTTCTTCCCTCATGGTCTTGGCCATCACCTAGGTTTACAAGTTCATGATGTTGGTGGTTTTATGGCTGATGAATACGGTAAACATCAGTCTGGACCTGAAGATCATGAGTATTTGAGATGTACTCGTAAAATTGAGGTTAATCAGGTGCTTACTATAGAACCAGGCTTGTATTTCATAACCTCGCTATTAAATGATTTAGCTGACAGCGATAATAGTAAATATGTTAA
>Ga0209396_1005330_pt1 | contig 12190 bp, 10 predicted proteins | sample GOMGulsemesocosm_6_FD_184638 | JGI IMG/M metagenome (GOLD analysis project Ga0209396, IMG submission 184638) | Methane-oxidizing microbial communities from mesocosms in the Gulf of Mexico - GOM8C Gulf of Mexico (SPAdes) (version 2) | ecosystem: Environmental > Aquatic > Marine > Cold seeps...
ATTAGGTGCAGGGATCGATTCAGAATTGCATTCCGGCCTAATGTCTGGCGTTGCTCCTGGCTTGAAAGTACGTGTACTTTTAGCCCAAGCACTTTTCTCTAACCCAGACATCCTGCTACTAGATGAGCCAACCAACAACTTGGACATCAATACCATTCGCTGGTTAGAAAAATTACTAGACGACATGAAGTGCACCATGGTTATCATCTCGCACGATCGCCATTTCTTGAACTCTGTTTGTACACACATGGCTGATATCGATTATGGCGATATCAAAATCTTCCCAGGCAACTACGATGACTACATGATCGCATCGACACAAGCCCGCGAACGCCAGCAAGCCGATAATGCCAAGAAGAAAACTCAGATGGCTGAATTGCAGCAGTTCGTTAGCCGTTTCTCAGCTAACGCTTCTAAAGCTAAGCAAGCAACATCTCGCCAGAAGCAGCTGGATAAGATCGTGCTTGACCACATTAAACCTTCAAGCCGTCAAAACCCATTCATGCGTTTTGAATTCGAGAAAAAACTTCACCGTACTGCCCTTGAAGTTGAGAACCTAGGCCATACTTACGAAACTGAAATGCTGTTCAAAAAGTCGAACATCATGATCCCAGCAGGGGAAAAAGTGGCCATCATTGGCTCTAACGGCGCGGGCAAGACAACCCTAATGAAGTGCCTAATTGATGAGATACAGCCAACAGAAGGTACCATCAAGTGGTCTGAAAATGCATCTCTAGGCTATTATGCCCAGGATCACGAGTATGAGTTCCCTGCTGACATGCCAATGTTTGAATGGATGTCTCAGTTCCGTACTCCAGAACATGATGATCAAGCCGTTCGTGGAACGCTAGGTCGCTTACTATTCAACCAAGACGATATTAAGAAAAACGTTAAGGTTTGCTCTGGTGGTGAGAAAGGTCGTTTATTATTTGGTAAGTTGATGATGGAAAATCACAACGTATTATTATTAGATGAGCCAACCAACCACATGGACATGGAATCGATTGAATCGATCAATCTTGCATTGGAAATGTTCGAAGGCACTTTGATTTTCGTATCTCACGACCGTGAGTTCGTAAGTTCTTTGGCAACACGTATCATCGAAATTAAGGATCACGAAATCGTAGACTTCCACGGTACTTATGACGAATACTTACGCTCTCAAGGCATCTAATTCTGCCATGATCGCTTAAGATCCGAAAAATAGCGCTATCTAGATCAAACTAGGTAGCGCTATTTTTTTGTCTTGGGTTTATAGGATTTTTAAATAATAGCTTTTTAATTAGACGCCGTAATTCGAGAACGTATCTAGCACCGCATCAAGTAATTCCTTTGAGGGTTCGCCGTGAAAACGCCGCTTCGCTCTCCCTGTAGGCTCGTATTTCGCATCCCTGCGAAATGACGCCCCTAAAACGAACCACTTAATACATCGCCACAGACAGCAACCCAGATAAACAGCCTTCAGAAAAACATACATAAGACGGCTAGAACTCAAACTCAGCTAGGAAACCCTCTACTTCTACGTTGGTTTTGGATTCAAAATCACTCAAGCTTCCAATCTGGAAAAGCGTTAGTATTTCGCGGATTGGTATTGGGGTGTTGTTTAAGGCCGTTAGACCCCAGGGATGGGGTCTTCGAGTCTACAGGGAGAGCGAAGCGAGGTATTCATGACGTGCCGCCTAACGACACACCCAACACCGATCGCAAGCGAACTGCGATTCATAAACCAACACACTTGACGCTTTTAATCTTAACTTTTAGCTTTTTCAAAAAGAAAATTCTGCTCAACCAAGGCAAGCTGCAATAACAACTCATTATGCGCACTGTCAGAGCGATACTTGTCCTCAAACAAACCCGCTGCCACCTTCTTCTGACGACTATTAACTTTTTGCAAACCAACCAAAGCAGAATCGATATCAGAAAGGTTTAATTGAAAGCCCGCATTCAAAGCTTCAACCCGCTTCGCCATTAAGAATTGTTCAATATGCAAAGGAAATAATCCAACAGGAATTCCCGCTTTCATAAATAACGAAACCGAATTAATACCGCCATTTAATATCGCAAACGTCGATTTATCCAATACATCACGCATACTAACTGGCTTATCAATATACAAAATGTGCTTAGACTGATGTGCCTTAATAATTGAATCGGGAATACCATCAACCAAAACAATGGCGCTGCACTCAATAGCCTGCAATGTTTTTAATAATACCGACGTCTCGGCCGAACCCTTAACGTGGCAATAAATTTTTGGCCCTTTGAAATGTGGAAATACCGCCGCTTCAGAAGCCACAGGTATTGAAGCTCCTACATAAGATGTCTTATGCCGTTGCTCAGCACTGCGATAACCATAATGATTTAATTCAGAATATGTTTGAAAAATACACTTATCCAAATCAGAAAATAAGTCAGCAAGATTATTTATTCTAGGAATAGAAAATTCAATGCAAACTTTATTTACCACCTTAACCAAATCATCCTCATAACGGATAATATCGTTTTTAGCCAAATCTCCGGGAAAGAAAACCCCAGCCGGGCGATTATCATCTGGTACAGAAAAAGGCATACCTACCGCGATTTTAGGAATTGCATTGCCATTAACTGACGGACCTCGCGCTGACAGCAAAGCAGTAGGCGCATGATCAAACAGTATTAATTCGGGTTTTATAAAGGAATAGAGACTACGCCAAGCACTCACCAAACCTAAAAGTGCATCACTATGGTGGTAACCACATCGACGCAATAAATCGGCATAACTTCTAGGCGCCTGTTTATCCAAGCCCAACTCAGCAGAAGAATCAGCAAATGGAGCTGCAACAATATTTATTTCAACATCTGCAAACAGACGCTTAAGCTTAGAAACATCACGAGCCGCGACCCAAACATCATAACCCTTGCCTTGGTAAAATCGCGCGATGGATTGCAACGATAATAAATGCTGATAATCAGTTCCCAACTCCCAACATAATAGAATACGCGACACACATCCCCCTAAGCTTGAACTTTAATTATTCTTATTAAATCGAGTTTAAACAAAGCCAAGGGTAAAGCAAGATAGAAAAACGCATCACTATAAAAGCGACAGGCACAAAAAAGCAGCCTGAAGGCTGCTTACGATAGATTAATTTTTACCGACTAATAGCAAATTGCACCCTGCTGGAAGCTATCGTCAATATCGACTGTCCAAGCAACATGATGCTTCTCAATCTCGGTTAATAAACGCTCTGTTCTTAACCCCTGAAATTGAACAGCTAACATTGTTCGGTAGGATAAGGTAAGGCTCCCCTCATCCAATGCCATTACTTGCTCTGTTGAAAATGCACCGCTTTTAACAAGTTCTTTTCGCCACTGATTTACATCTTTTTCATTGGTCACCATATGATCGACCAACGGTTGAATTAAACTTGCTTTATCGAGTTGACCCATAGTCTTGCTCCAATCTGGCTGCTTAAGTACTAATAACTGTGGGCCCGTTTCACCTAAAACACCAGTTATAAATAGCAAAAGTGTGTTGCCAAAAAGTAAACAAATTGAATATATTTGAAAGGATTATTACTAAACGACCAAACTAGTTCTCAAACTATTGATTTTAAACCCTATTTTTTTGATTGCGATATTCAATAGGGGTTACATGAGTCCAGCGTTTAAAAGCCCTGTAGAAGGTACTTGGCTCTGAAAAACCGGTCAGATAGACAATCTCATCAATGGTTTCATCAGTATTCGCCAATAATCGCTTGGCTAAGTTGCAACGATAATCAGCTAGCAACTGATTAAAATTAGTATTCGCTTCTGCTAATCGAGTTCTAAGTGTACGTGGCTTAATGTCCAATTTAGAAGCCACCTGCTCAAGATTCACTTGACCCGTTTCCAATATTTCACCAATAATACGATTAACGCGGGCAACAACATCTTGCCTCTCAAGCTTTGCGACATGTTCGCTCGCTAGCTTCTCATGAAGATGCAATAACTCAGGCTCGGCGTGCAACGAAGGTATTTCAAGAATGTCAGCATTAAAAAATAAACGATTTTCTTTCTGGCCAAAGAAGACATCACAACCATAAAGGCGTTGATGTTCAGCCGCATCTATTTGTAACGAATGTGTGAAGTGAACTCTATCGAGCTTAAATTTTCCGTCGGTAACGTAATTAAAGAACTTAACCAGGCTAAAAACAACCGCTTCAGACAAATGCCGCAAATCCACTACCTTCTCACTAGAAGACGATACTTCAATAGAAGCTTCACCATCGACCATCTCAAATGTTGCCAAAGTAGCATCACTCAATAAACGCTGATAATTCAACGATCGAACCAAACCATCACCAAAGGTAGGACTGCTCAGAAATAGATATTGTAAAACCTGCCCCTTATAGACAGGCATCTTTTCAGCAATATGCAGGCCGATATGAGGATCACCACTAACGTCCTCCAACACCTGCCAGAACAAATTTTGGGCATTATGAGGTGTACGGGCATTGCGATCGTCTAATAATTCCGCCTTTACGCCACAGCGCTCAAAAATCAAAGGGACATCAAGCTTCAGCTCCAGCATCCCTTGATAAGCAAGCTGCAATAAGATTCCTGAATCTCGAAGTTCCGCTATTCCACCTGACATAAGCTCAATTTTAAAAATTTAATAGGTCCGGATTTTGACAGAACAGGCGCTGACTGCAAGCACTGATTGACCAATCTGACGCTATTAACCCGCAATCACAGCCAATGGCCTTATTGCTAAGCGGATTACACTGATAAGTAATTATAATTTTAAACACACCACGTACAGATACATCAGGATATATAATGAACACATCGACTCGCGTACGCATTAACGAATCACCTGGCACTCTTAATCAATACCGTCGCGCGCTTTTCTCAAAAGGCATTAAGACAAAGACCCCCAAGCTGCCAGCGACGCGCATCACGTTAAGTGACGTGACTGTCGACCCGAAGAAAGTTGATAAATATTCAAAAGTTTGCGGCTTTGAGCAAGGCCAAAAACAACTGCCGATGACTTTCCCGCATCTGTTAGCCTTCCCATTACACCTAGAACTTATGCTACTGCGTGATTTTCCATTTGCGGTCATGGGCATGGTCCATGTGCGCAATGAAATATCCCAGCACAGAGCCATAAAGATCTTCGAGACTATGGATGTAACTTGCTACTTCTCTGACATAAGAGCAACAGAGAAAGGCTATGACATCGACATCAAAACAGACATCCATATTGCTGGTGAAGTCGTATGGGAAAGCATTAGCACCAACCTAGTACGACAAAAAACGGGCATTGCACCAACAGCTAAAAAGAATGACACAAACACATTGCCTGAATTTCCACACAAAGAATTTTGGAAGTTATCGACCGACCTTGGCCGTCGTTACGCCCTAATATCAGGTGACTCCAACCCTATTCATCTTTTTGCACTAAGTGCAAAATTGTTCGGTTTTAAAGGTCATATTGCTCATGGTATGTGGACCAAAGCACGCATGGTCGCGGCTCTGCATAACAAACTCGATAGCGAAGCCTGCAGGGTTGTAGTTGATTTTAAACTCCCAATATTCCTACCAACTTCGATTCAATTGAATTACGAAATAAAAGATAACGCCATTGATTTTGATATACGCGATCAATCAGGAGTTAAGCCTCACCTGAAAGGCTCAATTGAAGCGTTATAAAAACAACAACCCTAATCTGATGGGCTAGTTAAGAGGCTATACGCCTCTAACCAGCCCTTATCAGTTAAAGATTATGTAAAACTCCCCCGCCTTGATCAGTTTTTAGCTAGCAGAACACTTTAAGGCTGTGCCCAGCGTTTCATTTCTGGTTAAATAAGAAAAAAATAAATAATGAAAACTGGACGATTCACCTATGCCTGCAAGCGACCAACCCTCTAAATTTTTTCATACACTTTTAAAACTACCTACTGTCTTACTTGGCTTCAGCTTAAGCGTAAGCAGTATTGCAAATGATGGCGGATTTATCGGTGCTTACATAGGTACTTCAAGCTCTCTTGATACAGAGAAATCAAGCGAGTCATTTAAAATATTAACTGGCGCGCATATCACATCTCGTATCAGCTTAGAATTCGGCTATGTTAACTTTGGCACTACCAGCTATAACGACCCTACCGCCATTAATCTCGACGACAACAGCAGCAACATATCGTTTAAAGATGCTAATCACGGATCAATCAGTTTTGGCCAACTCGGGGATGCTACCGTTGTTGATGGAGGACGGGATACTTATGATAACAAAGGATCCAGTAGCTTCACCGGCATGAACAAATTCGCACCTGAAGGTGCGTTAATCAACCTCCGCTATCGCTTTCCTATTATCGACAGCTTAGATTTTTTCGTCAAAACGGGTTTTTTTGCTTGGGCAGCTGACTATGAAACTATAAAAATCACAGCCAGCCAAGATGGCTCAATCGTTCGTATTACAGAGAAGAAAACCCAAACATCTGGGGTAAATGCAATATCTGGAGGGGGTTTTATTTATCGACCCATCCCTCAACTATCACTCCGAGCTGAGCTAGAAAGTACCGCAATAAGTAGTGGTGAAATGCCTCGCACTCGTTTACAGAATATTAGCTTTGGTACCAACTGGGAGTTTTAAGATTCAGCTTAAACTTTCGAAAATGACTCTGAATATTCTGCAATGTTCAGAGCTATTATCAACGCCTTTCAATAGATTCAAGCAACTCTCTCAACTCTTTCAAATGCAAAGGCTTACTTAAGTGATCATTCATGCCTGCTGCTAAACATTGTTCTACATGCTCAGTTAAAACATGGGCTGTTAAAGCAACGATTGGACAAGCAACACTTGGCTGGCCATTCTGCCATTTTCGAATGATCTTAGTCGCTTCAAAGCCATTCATTTTAGGCATTTCACAATCCATTAATATCAAATCCAAAGTCACCCCAGACTTAACAATGTTAATAGCCTCCTGAGCACTCGCGGCTTCAATCATACGATGCCCTAGCTTGTGCAACATCGCTTTAAGAACTCTACGATTAATCTCATTGTCATCAACCCCAAGAACAGCCAGCTCCATAGTCACAGAAGCAAGGCCGTCGCCGACCACAGCCTCACGTAGACTAGCTTTTTCGACAATATTGTCAGATTTTTGATCACGAACTAAAGGCACTTCAACTGTAAACTTACAATACTCCCCGACTCGACTAGCAACTCTTATTTCTCCGCCCATCAAATGCGTTAATTGACGACAAATAGCCAAGCCTAAACCATTACCTCCATAACCCGAATAGGTTGAAGAATCTGCATGATGAAATCGATCAAATACTTTCAATTGCTGCTGCTGGCTAATACCTATGCCGTTATCCCAAACACTTAAGGTTAATTTATTAGCTTCAGAACCCTCATTTTCAGAGTAGTGGGCTTTAATGACAACCTTTCCTTGATGAGTAAACTTAATTGAATTACTTAATAAATTAATAATTATCTGCTTAAGACACTTCTCATCCCCATAAAATTCTACTGGCATACTAGGAGACAATTCTATATCAATTGAAACCTGACTATCACTGGCCTGCTGTGCAAGCATTTCACGACACTGATTACACAATATGCCAAAGTTAAACGTCACCTCGTTTAATTCAACATTCCCACGAGATAGATTATCGTAATCTAATTCAGCACTTACCAAATCAAGTAAATATTTCCCTGAAGACGACAAGGTACGAATATACCCAAACTGAGTGGGATTCAAAGGCGTCTCTTTAAGAAGGTCAGCCATGCCGATAATTCCATTAAGAGGGGTACGTACTTCGTGGCTAAACTGCGCGATCCAATCTTTTGCTGAATCAGGTATTGGCTTCATCTTAGAACGAAACCCAACAACTTTCTCAACCACCCTATCCCTTTCAAGCAAGACACAGGTCAAAACAACAGCCTGTAATAAAATGCTTCCGCCAATCGCATTACTGGTTAAAAAATTGGTTGGTAAAAATGCCAACTTGTGCAAAATATAGATACATGTCGCAAGTGCAGCAGCACCATAACTTAAAATATAGTAATGAGAATAATCAGCATAGACATGTCGATTTACAGTTGTTAAATAAGATAAATAAACAGCAATAACGATACCGAGTACAGCGCAGAAATAGCTGGATAATTCAGCTGGGAGCAACCAAAGTAATACAATACCAAAGACGGCCATTATATTAAAAGCGTAGTATATTTTAGTGAGTACTTTTTCCCCTTTTAATCGAAGTAAATGCCAGGTAAAAACATTGGCAGCCAATAGCACCGAATACCCTAAAAATAAACTGGCCACATAATTAAAGCGGGAATCAACAGGCCATAAATACTCAAAATTCAGACCTAAATGATTAGCATACATCAATCCAAAAGCAGATAAATCAACGGCCAATAACATAAATAAATAATTATTTCGAGCAAGATAATAACTGATATTGAAAATCACGAACATGAGCAAGATACCAAAATACAAACCGTATAATAGATTCTCGTTATTAGCCAAACGCCAAAACTCATTTTCTTTATGAACATAGATAGGCAACAATACTCCCACGTTCGACTCAGCGCGAAAATAAATCACTAGATCCTCTGCCGCTTTTAGCTCTAACGGTAAAGAAAAATTACGAAACATCATCTCTCTTTCACTGTATGAAAAAGCGCCGCCTAACTGCCAATTTTTACTCTCCCCTGTAGAGCTTTCCGCAAAAATGGATAAACGATGCAATCTAGGATTCGCGAATTCTAAAATGCGCTCTAACACAACATTCTCGACATTTTTAAGATTAAAGCGCCCCCACGCCCCGGATTTTAAATTCCCAAGATTCAGCGGATACTCTGTGGCTTCGCGCCAACGAGAGGCGTCTAGGTGCCTTATTTGAGAAAATTCATACGTAACTTGATCTTCTATAAGATACTCAAGCTGAGTAACAGCAACTGTTAACTGATGAGAAATTTCATTCGCATACGCACACATCGCACTAGGCAAAAAAACAAAAATGAGCATAATCCGTCTAATTAAGTACAACATCACCTCCTATAAGTGTTACCTCAGCCACCGCACCGTTACCACAAGTAACACACATAACTAAGGGGTTACGCCATATTGTGATAAATATAGTATTATATCCCCGTACTGCTTAATAAATAACTCCAATAAAATACTGGCATTCAAATTGCTTTACTAGAGGTTAATAAAAAAAACAATAATAGCGAACCGGTAAGTCATCATGATTCAAAGTTCAATTTCAGTAGCTCTTATCCGCCCTCTCATTGATGCGGCGAGCAATAAAACGTCCAACATCGAGCCTCAACCGGCGATCGATCCGCGCCTAATGAAATTACTGAAAGACCCCGATGCTAGAATTCCGACACAAGATGCCGATATTTTAATCAATTCTCTTATCCGCACAAGTAACTCTAGTTCGCTATGTGTATTTTCAGCTCAAAAATCGGTAGCACAAAGCAGCTGCCAACTTCAGCATCTATTCTTATGTTCAAACACCTTACGTGAAGCTCTATACTATTTAGAAAAATTCTCTCCACTCTTGAGTGACAACCTTGAGATCAATGTCACCCGTACTCGTGACAATATAATTAAAGTCAAATTGCCCGTTAGCGAACACAGCTATTTATCTCAAGAGCGCTATCGCAGCGAATTGCTTGTGGGCATAATTTTAGGCTGGTTAACACAGCTTTGTGGAAATGAAATGCACATTGACGGCATAGAGCTGCCATTCCCTCAACCCAGCTATTCGGCAGACTACACCCAATTCTGGAAAGCCAATATCACCTTCAACTCAACCGAATGCTCAATCAAATTCCAAGCTAAATACTTAGATCAAGGGCTCCATAATACCAATCCTCACATCTTAAATATGATCAAACGAGATGTGGAAGAGCAATATAGAAAGCTAACCCGTTCAGGCTCATTAGCCGAGCGTATTAAGCGTGCATTAGAACAAGAGAAATTAAATCTAAAAGCCAACCAGCAGATTGTTGCTGAACATTTTCACATCAGCGCACGCACGCTAAACAGACACCTACAAAAAGAAAACACCTCATTAAAGCAAGTCATCACAGAATGCCGAGTTAATAAAGCAAAGCAGCTATTAATTGAAAGTGACTTCAACATTGAGCAAATTGCTTTACAACTTGGACTCTCAGGACGAAGAACTCTAGATCGCATATTCATAAAGCAAACCCAAGACAGCCCAGCCCAATACCGAAACAAACAAAGACACCAATCCAGATCAGGTGAAAGCAACATTATTTCTGCTCTGGCTATTTAAGGTGCGTTAAGCAAAACCTAATAATCGCACCTTCATCACCGATGCAACCGTCATAGCATCGGTGATTTCCCCAGACATAACCTTCTGAAAAACGTCCTCGAAAGGTAATCGTGCAAGAGTAATATCTTCAGTATCTTCTAACGACATCTCCCCTGCCGACAAATCCTTAGCTATAAACGTAAAACCTTGCTCTTGAGTAATCGAATTACTCAAATGCATTGATAATATCTGCTGCCATTTATTAGCACTATAACCCGTCTCTTCTTGCAACTCCCTCTGCGCGCAAACCAAAGCCGACTCATCAGCAGGAGCCCCTCCCATCGGCAATTCCCAATGATACTCTTGCAATGGATAACGAAACTGCCCGACCAATAAAGTATCGCCATTTTCAAATAGAGCAACAATAGCAACCGCTCTATTTTTAAAGCTCACTGTGCCGTAAATCCCCTCTCCACCCGCAGGGTTTATGACTTGATGCTCCTCAACTCGAATCCAAGGATTATCGTATTTAACTTCTCGACTCAATGTTTTCCACGGACTATCAACAAGCCCCACTGACTCTTTGTTATTGCTTTTCACAAAGCTTCTCCGCCACTTAACTTTTCTACCTTTAGTTTTTTCAGACCGTAATAGAAAACCAAAAATACAATTCCAGCTACTACACCTAATAAGTGAGCATTCGTTTCCACGCGACCACCAATCATACCTAACATTGCCATATCATCATAAAACGGAGACTGTTCCCATATGACTTTTGCCACAATAACGATAAGAAAGCAGAGAGCGATACGACGACTATAGAAATGCGAAATAAAGGGCGCAACCAGTAACAGCCCATGCAGAACACCAGAGAGTCCAACATAGCGTTGAAGGTAACCTGCATAGAAATACAAACCAATACCGACCACCAGCAAACACCAGACAAACAATAACAACCCCAATGTATTGTTCAGATACTTTCCTGAGATATAAGCCAGCAAAACGACTCCAGCTGCATTACCTAACATATGCACTAGCGACAAATGAACAAAGTGCGCACTGACTAAACGCCAAAGCTGGCCATCATCAATCGCTTCCCGGTCGAACATCAACCAATCAGAACTCACGGGCTCAAGAACTGAAAGGATCACAATAATAAGTAACAACAAAATATAAAGTAGATAATCGCGCATCTAAGCTCTCAAAATATAAACATTATAAGCTGACGCGTGACCTCGCTTCTAGAATTTTCTACCCAATCTAAAACTGAGCGACAATAAGACCAATGAGAAAATGGAAAACCCATAACCGCCACCCGTATTTTTATTAGATATCTCTGGAGAGAACTCGACAGCTTTAGGGACCTGATAATTGAATGCCTGCCGCTGATTAGCAACCAACAACCTCTGATTAAAGTCAAAGCTGGCTATTCTAAAAACTCCATCAGACTCCGTATAGCTCTGACCACTAGCAGCACCTTGGTTATCAATGCTGAAAGGACGCGAAGAACTGGCTTCCACTGAAACGTGTAAATACACCTGAGTATAAGCACTCAAATCAATACGATCAGCGAAGGAAATACGATTCCAGCCCCTTGAGACAGCGCGCAATGCCGTCGCATAAATTTCGCCAACCACTTTCCCATCAACCAAACTTGAATATAGCGAAACCCTTAACTCACCCTCACCAGCGCTAAAGATATCAATACCATGCGCCCAAGATAGATCCTGAGACAGAGGCAATGAAACCAAGCTTTGAGCTCGCCCTCCTATCACTCCCCACGCAACACCCACCTTGCCATCATGCCCTAGATTGTCACCAAGCTGCTGATAAGGCAGCGCAATTGTTCCACGTACTTCATTCCCAACCTGAATATTAGAAATTTCAACCCCGCTCATATCACCGTGGTAATCCAAACTAGCAG
>Ga0209396_1005338_pt1 | contig 12184 bp, 10 predicted proteins | sample GOMGulsemesocosm_6_FD_184638 | JGI IMG/M metagenome (GOLD analysis project Ga0209396, IMG submission 184638) | Methane-oxidizing microbial communities from mesocosms in the Gulf of Mexico - GOM8C Gulf of Mexico (SPAdes) (version 2) | ecosystem: Environmental > Aquatic > Marine > Cold seeps...
GCGCATAACGACGATGTGAACCGCCGAGAACCTTAATACACTGTACTCGACGAGCGCCAGAATTATCTGCCACGTCAAGCTTAGATTGCATTTGGATCATAGTATATGCTCCGCTTTATTTAACTAATCCATACCAATATCGATATGGACCTCTTCCCATTAAGAGGCGCGACAGTATAACAAATCCAAATTTATTTTAATAGTCCAATATTCGCTTTAACCAAAGCTAACCAAAACCACCATCAAAGCTAAGCTATCCCGAGACAAAACAATTAGATAACCCATAAAACTTGACGATAACAGGCTGTTCAGCCGCTAATCTAGCAGTGATATCGATCACAACAAGCGCTATTTAAAACAACACATTGATTGTTTTTAGTGCAAAGCAACATTCTGGCGACAATATATCAGCCACTGTAACGACTACTTTTCTTACTTAGAAGGTTTGTTCTGCGTACTGCACAAAACTACTAACATAATCAACATTCATATCCGATTCACGCACCCCAACAAAAATCTGTTTTTGAATGCCTTTCTTACCGATCATTAATGCCTTAATAGGCAGGCTTCGACTATATTCTTTCACTAACCACGCGGGTAATGCGCAAACTCCGCGATTACTCGCGACCATTTGCAACATGATATCCGTCGTTTCGATTGTTTTGTGCTGCTTAGGGCTACATTGTGCAGGCATCATAAACTGACTATAGATATCCAGTCGCTCGACCGCGATTGGATATGTAATAAGGGTTTGGTCGCAGAGTTGTTCTGGTTCGACAAACTCGTTCTGTGCCAACGGATGCTGATCATGTACTACTAATACTAATTCATAATCAAATACCGGCGTAAAGACTATCCCTGGCTTAAAAAGAGGATCTGGTGTTACTAACGCGTCGATGTCATGACTAAACAATGCGCGCATACCACCAAATTGAAATTTTTGTTTTACATCGACATCGACATCGGCCCATTGCTCTAAATAGGGCGCCACGACTTTTAATAGCCACTGATAGCATGGATGACACTCCATTCCGATCCTCAATGAACCACGCAAGCCCTGCGCAAATTGCGCCATTTGTGCTTCACTATGCTCTAGTTGTGGCAATACTCTATTGGCTAGCGCTAGCAACGAGACTCCCGCCTTGGACAATCGTAATAACCTGCCGTCTTTATGCCATATCTTAACGCCGAGTTGCCCTTCGAGTTTTTTCATCGCATGGCTTAACGCAGACTGTGTTAAATGCAAGCTGCTTGCTGCTTTAGTTAAGGTGCCTAATCTGTCGACTTCCCGAATAATTGCTAAATGTGTACGTTCTATCACTGCCACTCCCATGAGATATATTCATCTATTGATATGTTTATACCATTATTCTTCATGAGTCGTATGACCTAAGACAGAAATATCGAGATTAAGCGCCATTTAATACCTCTATAATAGCGTACGGTTACAGTAACTAAGGTCACGCCTAATGGGCTAGCGTTTAATGTCGTCTCACTAATTTATGAGATTAAATATACTAAACACCAACAAACTAGGGCTATACTAATCACAAGACAATCATTCTCATGAGAAATTGAATGAAAAGACTGTTTGCCTTTCTCTTCTTAACCATCGGCACGACTATCCAGGCGTCCGAGCCTCTAATTGTGCGCCACGTACTCTCAGAATCGGTTGATGATTCACGTTATCAGTTCTACCTCTCGCTACTAACATTGGCACTTGATAAAACCGTCGCAAGTAATGGCGCTTATCGATTAGAACCAATCCAAGTGATAATGAATCAAGCACGGGCTATTTCGCAGGTTAAATCAAAGCGGATTGATGTTCACTGGACCATGACATCGATCGAGAGAGAACGCACATTAGCTCCGGTGTATTTCCCTTTGACCAAAGGACTGATTGGTCATCGGCTCCTAATTATTCGCACAGAAGACGCGGAAAAATTCGCAAGAATAAAGACAGTAGCGCAATTAGCACAGTTTAAGGCAGGGCAAGGTCATGATTGGCCTGATTTAAAAATATTGCGTCACAACATGCTGCCAGCAATTAGTAGTTCATCATATGAAGGGTTGTTCGGAATGCTATTTTTACGTCGCTTCGACTACTTCCCTCGAGGTGTTCAAGAGGCAAGACCTGAGTTAATCAGGCTCGCTTCCAATAATTTAATGATTGAACCAAATCTGATGCTACGCTATCCGGCCCCTGTTTATTTCTTTGTCCATATCGACAATAACAAACTAAAACAACGAATCGAACGTGGCTTAAAGCTTGCCCTGGCGGACGGTTCATTTAATACTTTACTGTACAATTATCCCGATATTTCAGAGGCGATCGCGCACGCCAATATGGCACAACGTCACGTCTTAGAATTGAATAATCCGCTACTGACTACGCGTTCTTTGGCAACGTATCGTGATAAGTCATTGTGGTACACACCGGGTGAGGAGAAACAGTACCAATCGCCATTACAACGTTCGCCATTGATGAGCCAATAATAACGTATTGTTAGTAAAAATTCTGGCCTCAAATGTGCTGTTACTAGGAATTTCACCAACACCTTTCGGCGTACCCGTCATCACGATGTCGCCATCTTCAAGGGTCATAAAACTGCTAAGTTGTTCAAGGATCCGCTGAGGCTTATAGAGCATTTGAGCAACGCTTCCTTGTTGCACTAGCTTGCCATTAATGGTGAGCTCTAGTGCTAACTTATCATCAATACAATCGAGAGTGACGAATTCACTGAGCACCGCTGCGCCATCAAACGCCTTAGCACGCTCCCACGGTAACCCTTTGGTTTTTAGCTGATGCTGCAACGTCCGTTTCGTTAAATCAAGGCCAAAGCCAACAGCCCAAAATTTACCACCTTTAACCATCAGGCTAATTTCGCCCTCATAGTGTAAAGGCTCCTCGTGATAACTGATCAGCTGATCGCTTATGGCTGAATTAGGCTTGATGAATACCACCATATCCTCCGGCACTTCATTACCGAGTTCAGTAATGTGCTCGGCATAATTACGCCCAATGCAAATAACTTTTGATGGCGTTAGGATTTGATCATCAACAACAACTGATTTCATAATTCACCTCTTTACGTACAAAATATCAGGGAATCATAACACTCACTACGACTCTATGGGTGGGAATAAGTACTCTATTGAGACAGCCTAACAGCAACCTTGTTATATTATCCTATATATAAGACAATAAGAAATAAACAAAAAGGAAAAAAGATGCGTCAACTTATTACAATATTGTACCTTTATCTATTTAGTACTAGTGTATTGGCTAATGAACAGCTATTCACCAACCAACCAAGCCTAATGCCACAATTAGCCAACACCGGCGAATATGCGGTTGGGGTAACCACGCTTAGTCCCATCAACAAGGGACAGTTAAGCACCAGCGACTTTACCTCCCTTATTGATCGCAAATTACCACTGTCCATTTGGTACCCGACAGGCGATAAACAAGTATCAAATGCTATATATAGTAATGTAACCCGCTCTCACCAAACGTTTAGTATTGCTGGAGACGCAATTCGAGACGCAAAACCCCTCAGCCATTCAACGCAACAATTCCCGCTTGTGGTGATTTCTCATGGTTATCCTGGCTATAACACCTTGATGTTTTATCTAGGGGAGCACCTAGCCAGTCACGGTTACGTTGTTGCGGCCATTGATCATACCGACTCAACCAATGCCGAACTCGATATCGTTAACGCGCCAAATGCAGGATTTGTTAGCACTTTATTAAATAGAAGCCGCGATCAGCAATTTGTACTGGATTATTTTAGCCGGCTAACATCACCATTAGGTAGAATTACCGATAGTGATAATAGTAGCGTTATTGGTTACTCAATGGGTGGCTATGGCGCGATAAACACAGTTGGTGGCTGTTATGCCAGCAATGCAGAGATGCTTGAACGATTAGGCTTTCCTAAAACAGCGGCGAGCGCACTAGTACCATTGTTTAATTTTTGTAACGCTGGACTGGCAACCGTTGACCCGCGCTGGAAAGCAATGATTGCTTATGCGCCATGGGGACAAGAGCTTGGTATGCATCAAGCGCAAGCACTAGCAAACATCAAAGTACCCAGTCTTTATGTCGCAGGTGAGCAAGATGATATTTCAGGTTACACTCATGGCGTTAAAAAGTTATATCAACAGACTGGCAATAAGGAAACCTACTTGCTCACGTATGAGAATGCCCGTCACAACTTTGCACCACATCCAGCACCGAAAGTTGCTTATCAATCTGAAATAGACCTCGGACATTATGTTGAGCCCTCATGGCACAAAGAAAGCTTAACGAGGATCAATGAACATTTCACGCTGGCCTTTCTTAACTGTAAGGTGAGACAGCAGTCTCAGGCCTGTGACATGTTACCGATCCGTCAACATATCACTCAACAGAAGCTAGCCAACGGTCAGTTAACGCCTCCTTGGCCGGGCTTCCCTCAACGCTGGGGCACCGGCGTTCGTTTCGAGCGTAAGGATAAGTAAAGCCAAAGATAAAAACTTAATGCAATAAGATAGATTTATAGCTAGTATCATTAACTCAATCATACTAGCTAATTCTTAATTGATTCAACGGAACCCTCGGATGACTAAACGCCCTGCATTAACCCTTAAAAAAGTTGCTGAAATTATTGGCGTATCTAACGCAACTGTATCCAATGCTTTTAATCGTCCCGATCAATTATCAAAGAAGAAGCGTGAGGAAATCTTAAAATCCTGTATTGAGCTTGGTTACCATGGTCCCAATCAAGCCGCTCGCTCTCTGCGTAAAGGAACATCGGATATCGTCGCGCTGATCTTGCCTGATAGCCTCAACTATATGGTGTCAGACCCTGTTGCAAGTCAGTTCATGCAAGGCGTTACGGATATCCTTGAGCAAAACAACATTAACATTTTGCTATTTTCAGGCCGCTCACCGAGTATTAATAAGATAGTCGACTTTGTTGATGGCTTCATTTGTTATGGCGCGCCGCGTAATAGCGAACTAGTTGCTCAATTGGAAAAAACCACCAAAAAAGTAGTTACCATCGATTTTAATATCGCCAACCGCGCATCGATTAATATCGATAATGAGCAAGCGGCGGCTGAGATCACTAATCACATTACACAATCAGACGACAACATATTTGCGGTGCTAGGCTTGCGACTTATCCCCAGCGAACAAGTCTGTAGAGTGTACGACAATGAATTACTAGATAGCCAAAGCTCAATTTCTCATCGCCGCCTCGATGGCTATACCAAAGCGCTAACAGAACAAGGTATTACGCTAACGAATGAGCTTATTTGGAACGTTCCTGAAAGTAACATCAAACTCGCCGCAATTGCAGCGCGTGAAGCGCTCACCACTGAGCCACGCCCTAATGTATTATTGTGTATGAGCGACATGATTGCACTGTCAACCTTGCGTGAAGCGCAAGCATTAGGTTTGAGGGTACCAGAAGATGTTAAAATTGTCGGATTTGATGGTATCGATGAATCCCAGCGCAGTTCGCCGACATTAACCACCGTTCACCAAAACAGTGTTCTTAAAGGTCAACGAGCCGCCCAGTTGTTTCTGGACGGCTCAATAGTCGAAGAAATTCTCGCGTACACTGTGCAACAAGGCAATAGTTGCTAGTAAAATTATGTTGGCGGTTAAGCTAAAAACTCAGCTAGATTGATTGTTTTAGCTTGTTGAGCACTCTTTAGCTCGATGGTTGCAACACGCGCAGCCAAGTCAACATTAAGTTGGGCGCTGTCTTGCTGATTAGTCCAGCATAAGCTAAAGCTAGCGTCGGTTTTCGCAATGTTAAACTCGCCACCGAAAGCGTTATTTTCATTTCTTAATGTAATGAGCGACATTAGCGCTTTAACAACCTTACGCTCAAGTGCTGCTTCTAGCCTCGCATCATCGATATAGGGGCGGCTGATATCACGACCGACATTAGTTTTTGCAAGCAACTTCATATCATTTTCTATCGCGAGTAAGCCGCCATAGTAGACTTGTGGTGTCCCTGGCGCAAAGAATTGAATGGCACGAGCCACTAAGTAATCAAAGTCATTATTACCAAGCGCGGAATAGTAACTACAATTTACTTGGTAAATATCGACATTACTTGCCGCGGCACCAGACGCTTTTAGACTTTGACCATCACAATTTTGATGTATTTTAGTAATCAATTGTTCAATCTGTTGATCATCGAGTAAGCCCGACTTGTCTTTAGTCGGCGCTACATCCTCAATACCTATCCCATCATGGGTATCTAAGACACTTAAGCAGTTTCGCGGTGATATCGCTAACCATTTCAACAACGGTGCAGCATCATTACTAAATAAGGCATGTAGTACTAATGGCGGCAGTGCAAAGTCGTATACCAGATTAACTTTCTTGGCTATTTCGATCTGAGTTTGATAATGCGAATGAACCTCGACTAATGACTCCATTCCTAAACTGTTGATTTGATCAGAAAGCTTATCAATATATTCGAATGTTTGATCCAGCATAAAGCAACTAGTGCCCGCTTGTTTTATCGCAAAACCCGCCGCATCGAGCCTTACTAGCTTCATATTATTAGCCGCGAATGTATTGAGTACGGTATCGAGATAATGCTGCCCCGCGTTAGACTCAACATTAATATCGATTTGATTAGAAGTGAACGTCGTCCAAAAGTTAACATTTTCACCGCTGGCTAATTGATAGGCGGTAAAACAACCATCTTCTTTGGGTTTAGTAATGGCATCTTGCTGCTGGTCACTCATGCCATCGGGAAAGACTTTATCTTGGGTTAAAAATAGCTCCCAAAAAACAGAATCACGGCCCTTTGCCAATACATCTTGAAACTGCATCGATTGCGCAGACATATGATTCACAATCAAATCAGCCATTAAATCAACATTTTCGCCCATTGCCTTAACATCAGACCACTCGCCAATTCTATTATCTACTTGATTATGGTCTATTGGATCAAAACCAGCATCACTACCATCAATCGGATAATAGAAAGGTAGAATATGGACGCCACTAAATAGTCCACTTAATTGATTTTTCAGCAGTTTATTGAGTGCCGGGATTCCTGCGTTAGATAGCCTATCGGCATAACTAATTAACTGAACACCATTTTTCATTGCTTGATTCTCTCTGTTGCTTAAACTTGACTCTTAATCGATTAAGTTTTATCTTACTGGGTATCCAAGCAGATACAAGAAAAAGATCATTTTATTTACTTATTGCTATTTGTAGCAACCGTTGCAAGCTATATTTAGCCTGTTGGAGACGAGCCAGCTACGCTAAAAGCTTGATAGTTATTTGAGGAACTTAGTAATGTCGAATATAGAAAAAGAAAATACACCAATAGCAACCTCTAAAATTAAGTGGCTAACCTATATGATGTTTATGGTGTTCGCGATGACAACCGATGCGGTTGGCGTGATCATTCCTGAAATCATCCAAACCTATGATTTAAGTTTAACTGCTGCCAGTGCTTTCCATTACGCGCCGATGATAGCTATTGCCTTAAGTGGGCTATTTCTTGGCTTTCTCGCTGACAAATTAGGGCGTAAGAACACCATTATTATTGGTTTGATCATCTTCGCGTTCGCATGTTTCTTGTTTGCGATTGGCGATGCATTCCTCTTTTTCCTCGCATTATTAATGGTCTCAGGAGCTGCTATTGGTATCTTTAAGACTGGCGCACTCGCATTGATCGGAGATATTACCGAAGGTGAAAAAGAGCACACCTCTATCATGAACACTGTTGAAGGATTTTTCGGAGTTGGTGCCATTATTGGTCCAGCAATCGTTAGTTATCTATTGATCAGCGGCGCTGATTGGAAATATTTATACATCGTTGCTGGTGTTATTTGTGCCGGACTTTGCTTGCTGGCTTGGCGTACTGACTATCCAGTAATGAAACAGAACCCTGAAGAGAAAATAGATCTTAGTCGCACCTTCGCGATGATGAAAAATCCCTACGCATTAGGTTTTTCACTCGCTATCGCGTTTTATGTTGCCACCGAAGTAGCTATTTACGTTTGGATGCCAACACTATTAAGTGAATATAAAGGGTCAATGGTTACGCTAGCGGTTTACGCTTTAACTATCTTCTTTATTCTACGCGCCGGTGGTCGTTTTTTAGGAGCATGGGTATTAACTAAGTTTGATTGGAAACTAGTGATGGTCATTAATAGCAGCGCAATTTTCCTATGTTTTCTTGGCAGTATGATCTTTGGTATCGATGCAGCGATCATGCTGTTACCATTAGCCGGCTTATTTATGTCGATGATATACCCGACCCTTAATTCTAAAGGGATCAGCTGCTTTGAACGCTCAAAGCATGGAGCAGTGGCAGGCGTGATTTTGTTCTTTACTGCTGTTGCAGCAGCCCTTGGTCCCCTTGCCATGGGATTAGTTAGCGATTTATTCGGTGATATCACCTATGGCTTTTATCTCGCGACCGGGTTTGCAGGCTGTCTTGCGGCATTAGCCGTCTACAATATTATTGCTAACCCTGCACAGCAGGCGTTATCAGCTAAACAGTAATTATACAAATAGGTAGGAAAAACATGAAAGTAGTATGCATTGGCGAAGTTCTCATCGATTTTGTCTGTACAGATGTCAACGCTGGGCTCAATAGCGGCTGTAATTTTGTCAAAAAAGCCGGCGGAGCGCCCGCCAATGTCGCGGCATGTATCGCCAGATTAGGCGGACACTCTGAGTTTGTCGGTGCTGTTGGCAACGACCCTTTCGGCCATTACTTACTGGCACGCCTCAATGAATATCAGGTTAAAACAAGCTATGTTCAGCAGCTTTCGACACCAACCACCTTAGCGTTTGTATCGCTCGCGGATGAAGGCGAACGTGAATTCACCTTTAATCGTGGTGCTGATGAGCAGTTAACGCTGACGGATAATCGTTTACATTCGCTGCTAGATGATGCGATTGTCCATTTCGGTTCGGCAACCGCATTATTAGGCGGTAATCTCTATGATAGCTATTTAGCCAGTGCCAAGCTCGCATTCGAGCAAGGCAATCTTATCGTGTTTGATCCGAACTACCGAATTGATTTATGGCAAAATAATATAGAACAATTCAAACAGCGTAGTAGCGAATTTTTTAATATGGCTGATGTCGTCAAAGTTAGCGAAGAAGAGTTGGAATTACTCACCGATTGTAGTAACTTTTCTGACGGTTGCCACAAACTCCATCAATTAGGTGTTAAACTGGTGTTTGTTACCATGGGCAAAGAAGGCTGCCTCGTTTCACAAGCGGGCGAGCAATACGTTGTTCCAGCTTACAAAATTGAAGCGATTGATACAACAGGGGCTGGTGACTCGTTTATCGGCGCTATTTTATATCAAATGTCTGTCCATGCCGGCATAGAGACACTATATAAAGACCAAATGGCCGACTTCGTGGCCTTCGCTGAAAAGGTTAGTGGCAAAGTTTGTACCAAAATAGGTGCTATGTCCGCGCTGCCAACCTTAGCAGAAGTTAATGCGACTAGTTATACTGTGCGTCAATAGTTGGCCACACAGCAAAAGAGATAAACATGTTACCAAACACTCCACAGTGGCAGGCGTTGACCAGTCATTTTAACAAAATTTCGAATCAACACATCCGTGATTTATTTAAACAAGACAGTGATCGTTTTAATAAGTTTTCAATCAACGCGGGTGATTTGACGTTAGACTTCTCAAAAAACATCATGGATTCAACCACTACAGATCTGCTAATCGATTTAGCTAAATCCAGTGGTTTAGTCGAAAAACGTCGACAAATGTATGATGGTGAAGCAATTAACAGTACCGAAAATCGTGCCGTACTGCACACCGCATTACGTAACTTTTCGGACAGTGAAGTCTGTGTTGATGGTAAAGATGTCATGCCACAAATTCGCGCTGCGCTCGCACAAATGAAGACCTTTGTTAATGCGGTATCAACCGGCGAGAAAGCAGGCTATTCAGGTAAGCGGTTTACCGATGTTATTGCCATTGGTATCGGCGGTTCATTCTTGGGCCCTAAGATCATGTCAGAGGCACTTAAGCCTTATCGACAACAGCAGCTAAACGTTCATTTCGTTGCTAACGTTGATGGTTGTCATATTCAAGATGTCTTAAAAAAGCTCAACCCAGAAACAACGCTAGTGATCACCTCATCGAAAACACTAACGACCCAAGAAACGCTACGTAACACCCAAACAGTGCGCGAGTGGTTCTTACAAACGGCTAGTTTCGATGACATTCAAGCTAACTTTGCCTGTGTGTCGACTAATTTAGAAAAAGCGAAAGAACTCGGTATTTCAAGCGACAACGTATTCCCGATGTGGGATTGGGTTGGCGGCCGTTATTCAGTATGGTCAGCGATCGGTTTGCCGCTGGCCTTAGCAATTGGTTTTGACCATTACGAACAGTTTTTGCAAGGGGCGCATGAGATGGATAACCATTTCTTAAACGCACCACTTGAGCAGAATATGCCTGTAATGATGGCGATGATCGGCATCTGGTACCGTAATTTCTTCGGCGCACAATCGCAAGTTTTACTGCCTTATTATCACTATTTACGCGGCTTACCAGCCTATGTTCAGCAGTTGGATATGGAAAGTAATGGTAAATCAACATCGGTGAACAATGAAGAAATTAGCTACGACACTGGCCCAATCATTTGGGGTAGTGAAGGAACGAACGGCCAACATTCATTCCACCAGCTAATTCACCAAAGTAAGACACCAATTCCAGTCGATTTTATCTTGCCGCTGCACCCACATCACTCACATAGTGAGCATCATGACATGCTGACCGCCAACTGTTTTGGCCAAAGCCAAGCGATGATGGAAGGTCAAAGTAAAGAGCAAGTGATTGCCGCCATGACGAAGGCTAAATGTAGTACTGATGAAATTAGCAGTCTTGCAGGTCACAAAGTCATGAAAGGCAATAAACCGAGCAACACGTTATTACTTAACGAGCTGAACCCTAAAGCCCTAGGCAGTATGATTGCCTTGTATGAGCATAAGGTCTTTACACAAGGTGTTATCTGGCAAGTTAACTCATTTGATCAATGGGGTGTTGAATTAGGTAAAGCACTCGGTAATCAAGTATTAAGTAAACTTGATGCAGGACAACCGCTAGACTTTGACCCATCAACCAATGGCTTGATTGAACTTTATCGCGCAAGATAAAGCACTATAAAAGCGTGATAGAAACAGCGTACAAAGGCTATTAGCCATGCTTTGTACGCTTCCCTTCGCGGATATTGTCTAAAACATCGTATCAATCTGAATATAGCTGCTACTTAGTTATCGTCGTTTCAACACTTTCGCTAGCTTTAATTTGGTCACCCGCCACACTGTCACTGGAACTTCAGGGGCTAAACTCACTAGATGTTGATAGTGCTGAGGGGTGAAGTTAACTTCCCCACCATGAGCTAGAATAACACTGCTAGGTTTTAGTTTCGCTATTTTAGCGAGGGAATGACGATATCGATTGGGGTAACATACCGGAAAAGGCGGTATATAATTATTTTTCACTGTTACCGCCAAATCGGCAACGTATACCTTTTTAGTCGGTTGGTGAAAAAGCGAAATATCTCTATCAGTATGGCCATGAGTTTCAATGACTTGCCAATCTTCAAATTGTGGGATCAACTGACCATCATTAAGTAACAAATCAACATTTAATCTTGGCCAAAACCAAAGGCTCTTTCTTGGTTTTCTGAGTCGCTTAGCTACCCATTGCCCCAGTAATACGTCGGTTAGATACATCAAAAAGCCATCAATACCGTTATACCACTCTCCTCGTGCGTTACCCGAATAGATTTTACAGCCATAACGTTGCTTTAGCGTATTAGCTGCTCCGGCATGATCAGGGTGCATATGAGTGACAATAATAGCGCTAAGGTGTTCAATCGGTCGATTTAGCTCGTTGGTGATGTAATCATAAATGAGCTCGACATCAGCCTTACAACAACCATCTAATAGCAAAATTTTATCATCGTAAACAGCCAAATAAATTGACTGAATATATCCTTGAATCTGCTTTAACTGCATTGATTAGTCCTAAATACTCGATGGTCTTCGCAGTGTAGCAAGCAAGGTCTAAAATTAAAATAGTTGTTTAAAATCTAGGATCTTGGGCATAAAAAAGCCCAGTGTGAAATCACACTGGGCTTTGACGCTTACTAATAACGAGAGCT
>Ga0209396_1005340_pt1 | contig 12183 bp, 8 predicted proteins | sample GOMGulsemesocosm_6_FD_184638 | JGI IMG/M metagenome (GOLD analysis project Ga0209396, IMG submission 184638) | Methane-oxidizing microbial communities from mesocosms in the Gulf of Mexico - GOM8C Gulf of Mexico (SPAdes) (version 2) | ecosystem: Environmental > Aquatic > Marine > Cold seeps...
GCTCGGTTAGTTAAAGTAGAAATGGAGAAGTTATCACAGCGTTTTCCTGATGGGCTTGAATATGTCATTCCATACGACACGACTAAGTTTATAACCCGTTCAATTGAAGAAGTTAAAGTAACCTTATTCCAAGCTGTTGCTTTAGTTATTTTAGTGGTTTTCTTATTTTTACAAAATTGGCGAGCAACCCTGATACCTACTATTGCGATACCTGTTTCATTAATTGGTACCTTTGCTTTTATGTTAGTGATGGGATACACCATTAACACTATTACTTTATTTGGCTTGGTACTAGCAATAGGGATTGTGGTAGATGATGCTATTATTGTTATTGAAAATGTAGAACGAATCCTTAAAGAAGAGCAACTTGAAATTAAAGAGGCTGTTACTAAAGCGATGGAACAGGTGTCTGGTCCCATCATTGCAACTACTTTAGTGCTACTCGCTGTATTTGTTCCTGTCGCTTTTATGCCGGGCATTACTGGAGAACTTTATAAACAGTTCTCAGTAACCATTTCATTTGCCGTGATAATCTCCTCTATCAATGCTTTAACGCTAAGTCCTGCGCTTTGTACTGTTTTATTAAATAAAGATAATATGAAATCGATTAAATGGTTAGCGCCATTTGAACGCGGTATTAATAAAATGACAGGCAGTTATACCAATGGCGTTAGCTTCTTATTAAAGCGTACTGTTCGTGTTGGCATTGTTGTTGGTTTATTGTTTGTGGCAACGGGGTGGTTAACCACCTCTGTGCCGACAGGCTTTGTTCCAGGTGAAGACCAAGGTTATGTTTTCCTTGATATTCAATTACCAGATGCAGCCTCAAGCAACAGAACACAGGCACTTATTGATAAAATAACACCTATGATAAAAGCAGATCCTGCCGTTACTGATATTATTACTGTCTCAGGATTTTCATTATTAGGTGGGGCGGGTTCTAACAATGGTTTAGGCATTATCATGCTTAAAGATTGGGAAGAGAGAACGGATAAAGAACTGCAATTAAGACAGGTTATTCGCCGCTTGATGGGACAACTTTGGACCATGCCAGATGCACAAATTATGATTTTTAATCCGCCGCCTATTCCCGGTTTAGGGACAAGTTCTGGCTTTGAATTTAAATTACAAGACAGTGAAGGCAGAAGCCCAACTGATTTAGCACAAGTGATGAATGGACTGATATATGAAGCGAACCAACGTCCTGAGTTAAATAGAGTATTCAGTACTTATCGGGCTAATGTTCCGCAATACTTTTTAGAAGTGGACCGTAACAAAGCCAAAGCCCAAGGTGTCGCTTTATCAGATATATTCATTACGCTTCAGGCTCAGTTAGGTTCAATGTATATTAATGACTTCAGTCAGTTTGGTCGTACCTATAAAGTTACTGTACAAGCGGAAACAGAATTTAGGAAAGACCCTTCGGATTTACGCCATTATTATGTACGCAATCAAGACGGAGAGATGGTGCCATTAACGACACTTGCCAAGTTAAAACCTATTTTAGGACCGACAAGTATTGGGCACTTTAACTTGTATCGCAGTGCAAGTATCACAGGACAAGCAACCGCCGGGCATTCGTCAGGTGAAGCTATCGCTATCATGGAAGAATTGGCTGAAAATTTACCACAGGGCTATATTTTTGAATGGGCAGGGCAGTCTAAGCAAGAAATTGAAGCGGGTAACTTAGCACCCATTTTATTTGGTTTAGCCTTGTTATTTGTTTATTTGTTTTTAGTAGCGCAATACGAAAGTTGGACCATACCATTTTCAGTAATAGCGGCGGTACCTTTGGCGTTATTTGGTTCAATGCTGACACTTTATATTCTGGGTATGGAAAACAATATTTATGCGCAGGTTGGTTTAGTTTTACTTATTGGTTTATCCACCAAAACCGCGATTCTTATTGTTGAGTTTGCCATGGAACTTCGAGCCGCAGGGAAAAGTATTATGGAAGCTGCCCTTGATGCCGCAAGGTTAAGATTTAGAGCGGTACTAATGACTGCGCTTTCTTTTGTCTTAGGTGTTATTCCATTAGTGATGTCGTCAGGTGCTGGCGCAAGTAGCCGTATATTCCTTGGTATCACTGTGCTTTCTGGTATGTTAGCTGCCACTATATTGGGTACATTATTAGTGCCGTACTTCTTTATGGTGATTCAGCGGATGCGTGAGAAAATTAAAGGTACGGCGAGTTAATTTTTATAAGTTAAATTATCGTTTAATTATCGCTTAATTTTAACCTAGGCTAGCTGCTAGCTTATAAAATGACTTTTCATTAATTTGAAAAGTCATTTTTTTTGCTCTGTATTCTTACAGTTACTGACATTTTTATCACAATTAGTAGACATTAAGGTTACTGAATTAAACAAGTATTATTGATGATAATAGCTATCTACTTTATTTCATTAATTGGTTAAGACATGTCAGCAGCAAGGAATATCAAGCACGGAAGTTTATCGAAAACGAAAATAGCTTTAACACTCATTTCACTATTTTCAATATCAGTTTCATCTTATGCATTTTCAAGTGATTCACCTCAAAAGTCTGAGACTCAAAAAGCGAATGTTGTTGAAGAGCCGATCGAAGTTATTGAGGTTAAGTCTCGTCGTAATCAGGCAAATTCAGAGGTTTCCGTTGAAACTAAAAAATTGTTAAAAATTGCCGGACTTGCTCATGATCCTCTAAGTGCTGTTTATAGCATGCCAGGTGTTGTTTATGCAGGAGGAGATGATGGTGGAGAGCCTGCTATTCGTGGTTCATCACCCGCCGACAATGCTTTTTATATAGATGACATGCCCGTCGGATATATTTTCCATTTATTCGGTGACAGTATTTTTAATGAAAATGTTGTCGGTGACTTCTCGCTTCATCCTGCGGCTTTTGGCAGTCAGTACGGCAATGCAACGGGAGGTGTTTTTGATGTGAAACTCCGTGATCCCCGCAATCAAGACTTCACAACAATTGTTGATGCAAGTTTTATGAAAACAGGTGTGATGATTGAAGGTGGTGTTAATGACGATCAGGCTTTTTACTTCTCTTATCGCCGTAGTTTGATGCATTTGTTTTTACCTGAGGGAGAGGAATTAGAGGATGATGATGGGAAAAATGGCCTTACTATTATTAATGCACCCGTTAGTGACGATTATCAAGGAAAATATCAATGGCTGATTGGGGATGAGCATAAATTAACGTTTACCTTAACGGGGGCTAGTGATGTTGGAGGAATAAATATATCAAAGGCGGCGGAAGAAGGACGAATAGATCCAGACGTTGTTGGTGATTTAAAAATAAAAAGTCAGTTTGATAGTCAAGGTATTTCATGGGAGTACTATGGTGAAAATAGCCGTTTAATGCATTTAACCTTAGGGCATACGATAGAGAAATCTGAAGAGTCGTTTGGCAAAGGGCAATTCATCAATCTTGAAACTGAATCTTATAATGCTCGTTTCTTATATCAAATAGATTGGTTTGAATCGCATAAGCTGATTACCGGTATTGATTTAAGCAGTGAAGAAAGTAAGTATAGCTTTGATGCTATCCCATATTATTGTACTGATCACGATCCTGATTGTGAAAGCAAAAAAGGTGAACGTACGCAAGACAACGATGGCTTAACTAATAACAATAGCGCCATTTATTTTAATGACATTTGGTCGTTTGATGAAAACTGGTCTTTAGAGATGGGCTTGCGCGCGGAGCACAATGATTACACTAATCAAGATTTTGTTCATCCGCGAATGTCACTGAACTGGTATGTAACTAATGACTTAACAATTAAAGCCAAAACGGGTACTTATAACCAATTTCCTGAACTTGAAACGGTTCTAAAAAAAGTAGGTAACCCGCAGTTAAAATCACCTAAAGCAACACATTATGCGTTAAATTTTTCCTATCAAATTGATGATTTATGGCAAAGTTCAATTGACTTATATTATAAGGATTTAGGCGATTTAGCGCGTTCTCTTGATGAAGACGATGTTAATGCTCACTTACATTACAGCAATGATTTATCTGGGAATGCTAAAGGCTTAGAATGGGTCGTTAGGAGAGAAGAAGCAGACGGTTGGTATGGCTGGGCATCGATTAGTTGGTCGAAGAGCGAGAGAACAGATGATTTTACCCAAGTAACTACCGAGTATTATTTAGATACGCCTTTATTAGCAAATATGGTGGCAAACTATAAATGGAATGACAAATGGGACTTCGGTGTAAAACTTAGTGTTAGAAGTGGTGCGAAATATACTCCTATTGTTGGTTTATATGATAATCCAGATCATGAAGGTTATTACTTACCGGCCTATGGAAAACTAAATTCAGAAACACTGCCAACTTATCATCGTCTTGATATTCAGGCTAATTACAAAACGACTATGTGGGGGCAGAAAGCCGAATGGACATTTGCCTTATTAAACGCGACAGGTAGTAAAAATATATCCGGTTATTATTATGCGCCAGATGGTAATGAAACCAAAACCGATTATATCATTGAAGGTGAAGAGGGCATGGAGCCATTTCCATCTATTGGTTTAAAAGTTCATTTCTAGTCATTGATAAAAGTATCGACGCGCTTTATCTATATAGGGTATTTTGTTAGAATGCGCGTCTTTTGGCCAACACCAATATTAATTTGTGTTGGCTTTATATTAATCTACAGCTCCGGATTTACGTTCTGGCTGGCTCAATGGGTATTATTATGCAAAATATCACTGTATGTGCACTTTATAAATTTGTCCGCTTAGAAAACTTCGAACAACTCAAAACACCTTTATTAACTGTAATGTTAGATAACGACGTTAAAGGGACATTGTTACTGGCTAATGAAGGTATTAACGGCACTATGGCAGGGCCACAGTCAGGTATAGATGCCGTATTAGCTCATTTAGAAAATGATGAGCGCTTAGGTAATGTTTCTCACAAATACTCTTATGCCGATGAAAACCCTTTTCAGCGTAGTAAAGTTAAATTGAAGAAAGAAATTGTCACTATGGGCGTTGAAGGTATTGACCCATTATTAACTGTTGGTACTTATGTAAAGCCGAAAGATTGGAATGCCCTTATCTCCGATCCAGAAGTTTTATTAATTGATACTCGTAACGACTATGAAATTGAAATTGGTACTTTTAAGAACGCAGTAAATCCAAAAACTGAAACCTTCCGCGAATTTCCTGAATACGTTGCCAAAAACTTAGACAAAAATAAGCACAAAAAAGTCGCTATGTATTGTACTGGTGGTATTCGTTGTGAAAAATCAACGGCCTACCTAAAAGAGCAAGGCTTTGAAGATGTTTATCATCTTGAAGGTGGTGTACTTAAATATTTAGAAGAAGTAGAGCAAGACAACTCAATGTGGGAAGGTGAGTGTTTCGTTTTTGATGGTCGTGTTGCTGTAGGACATGGTTTAGAACAAGGGAAATATGACCAGTGCTTTGCTTGTCGTTACCCAATAACCGAAGATGAAAAACAAAGCGAACACTACGTTAAAGGTGTTAGTTGTCACCGTTGCTATGATAAATACACTGACGAGCAACGTAGCAGCTTTGCTGAGCGTGAACGCCAAATTAACTTAGCTAATCAACGTGGTGAAAAACACATTGGCGGACATGTTAAAGAAGTTATTGAGCAGCGCAGGGAAGAAAAGCAAGCCAACAAAAAAGCTCAGTCAACTAAGTAACAAAGAAATTCGCCATGGGTTTCAATAGAATAAATTTATAGGGAGTCTCTTTTGAGGCTTTCTATTTCTTCACTAAGCATCATCTTCTAAGAGATATTTCTCGTAACCTTTTATACCAAAATATCGAATTGATTTTTTTAATTTGATCATTTTTGCGATTAAAAGCTCATCATAAAAAATTTTTACCACTTGTTTGTCGCTATTTTTATCAGACTGATATTGATGTTGCGGGTTTGTTCTTAGATTATCGAATTCAGTTTTCATGATCAATTTCAAAGGCGTTCCTTAGTTTGTCTTTAGGGGGCACAATTGATTATCTGTTGAATTTAATCTTAGCAGTTTACTTTATTAAAAGCTTGATTGAGTTCTCTACTCAAATGTATGTAAAGGCAGTTGGCAAGGTTGAGAATGCTTTATGCAGACCTCCCCAGTAAATAGATTTTAAGATAACAAAAGGGAAATCCCTTTCGTTATCTTAGTTACTTATTTGTATTATGGCGGTATTAACGCTAAGTAGAAAATCGGCTCTGAAATATCAGAATTCAGCTGTAATTGAAATGGTTATTTTTGATGAATTAATCGTTCAAGCTCTTGTTTAGATAAGTAGTTATCCATAGTTGAGCGGAGTAATTTATAGAGTAAGATACTACCGTCTATCTCTTCTTTACGATTAGTTAAACTTTCAATGTTCAAACCTAATGGTAAATCGTAAGGGAGCACCGCATCAAGTATTTGCTGCAAGGTGTTTAAACAAATACGTATAGATTCATAAAGTGGCTTATCAGCGTTAAGAATACGTAAGCTGGTAGCCTCTGGAACACTAACACCTAACCATTCAATAAACTCTAGGGTTTTTTTACTACCACAAGGAGAAAAGGTTAAAATTATTCTTTGTGGTTTCAAACCTTGTTGCTGACATTCGATAGCATAACGAGTTAGCATATCAATAGTGGCTTGAGGGTTATAAATAGCCTGCGAAATAAAAAAGTTACAACCTTGTTGGTGTTTCTCAATTAAACGTTCATGCTCGTTACCTTTATTCGCATGGCGCTCAGCAATGGTAATTCCGCCGATAAAAAAATCGTTTTTATTTTCAACTAAGGTTTTATAAGCACTGTTTAATGGCAACGAAATTTTGTTTTTTTGAGAAGGGCTACCGACTAAAACAACGTCTCGAATACCATAGTTTTCCCAAGCTTCATTAGCCCATTGGTCAAAGTCGTCGCTGTTTGACTGAACCACACTTTTGTAAGTTATGACTGGACGTTGAGACTTTTCACTGAGCAATGATGAGTAATAACGTGGATCTAAAGTTGACTTAAAAGGGAAAGGTCTTGGTACATTAGTACGAGAGTCTTCATCTTGAATGTCATAAATAATTAAACCATCAAAGTCTATATCACTTACTCGCTCAAGCAGTTTATCGGCTATCAGTTCCACTTGCTCTACAGGAGTATCGCTCTTTGGAGGTGTTGTGCCTATAAAGTATACGCCACGGGTATTATCGTTATAGCGTGCTCTTAATTCAGATCCTTTGTTCACTTTATTTATCTACCGTAATTTGAATAAACTCTATGCCAAACATAATACCTTTTTAGTCTTTATAAATCATTGTCATATTCATATTTTATTGCTGATAAAAAAATAAAAAAGTAATTAAAATCCTACAAATATTATTGAGCAAACTAAATTAAAGTGTATTGCCAAGTTTATATGGAATTATTTGAATAATACCTTGAGTAAATAATTATTTAAGTAGATGTTTTTTAAGTTAATAATAAATAAATTTTAATATGTTGAGATAAAAATAAAATTACTTTGTAATAAAAGTCATTTTTAATAGACTAAATTCTATATTAAGAAATAAAACACTAATGGCTAAAATAATAAACTAAGGATATACCCTCGAAAACTAGTACAACTTAAGGCTTAAAAAATAAAATATTATCAATACTTTTACAATTAAATTACAAAAATGATTGACATAATATGTCGCAATGATAGGTTATTAATACACCTATTATTAGGTTTACAGGAATAACGTCTAAATTTAATCGTTATTCCTGTCTATGGAAATAAACTAACAATAAGAGAATACTATGAAAATGTCTGCTAACCCTCTTCAAGCTTGCTTGGATACATTAATCTCACCCTCTGTTGCATTTGATACTATTAAAGAAAAGAAAGGCTGGTCGTGGTTGCCTTTCATATTACTAAGTAGCTCAAGCTTTCTTCTCTTTATGTACTACTTTAATGCTGTTGATTTTGCATGGTTAAAAGAGCAGATGATCAACCAGATTGCTGCATCAAAACCTATGACTGATGACGAGCTTAAAGCGATTGGAAGTTTCTATGAAAAAGACACTATGCTGTGGAGTACTGCGATAGGTGGTGTTGTGGCGATGATATTCTTTAATGCTATTGCTGCCATTTATTATAATATCGCGACGAAAATTAGTGCTGGCAGTGAATATACGTTTACTCAGTGGTATGGCTTTACCTGGTGGACAAGTTTCCCTGCTATTGTTTCGGTTGTATTAAGTGCTTTAGTCGTCTTTTTGGCACCAGATGGCATGGTGTCTATGCAAGACTTACAGCCAACAAGTTTAAACAGTTTATTATTTTCTGTTGAACCAAGTAACGTATGGTTTAGCTTGCTTGAAGCTATTAGTATATTTTCTTTTTGGACAATTGCTATCGCAAGTATAGGTCTTAAATCTTGGTTGAATATTAGCAGTAAAAAATCTCTGATTCTTGCCGCTATCCCACAAATCATCATTTTTGGTCTTTGGGCTTTATACATAATATTTCTTGCATAAAAGATAGGTTAAGTCATGAAAAAAGCATTGATCATTATTGCGGTTGTTGTAGGGCTAGGAAGTCTAGTTTATTTCAAAAAAACCGGTAAAACACACTCTGTTGAGGTAAAAGTTCAACAGGTTGAAGCTGAAAATATCAAACGTTCTATTTTGGCATCTGGTACTTTGGTTTATAAAGAGCAGGTTCAGTTACGTTCTGAAGTTATAGGTCAGGTAAGTGAGATGCTCATCGCAGAAGGAGATGATGTTACTAAAGGGCAAATATTAATGCGTCTTGAACCTCGTACTTTTCGCGCGGATGTTGAGCAACAAGCCGCTTTTGTACGAATTCAAACGATTGCTATTGAGCGCCAAGAAAAGAAAATTGAAAATTTAAAGTCGCAATGGCAACGAAAGCATGACTTATACCAACGTAAAATTCTTGATCGAGATGCATACGAATTAATTGATAACCAGTACGCGTTAGCAAAAATTGATTTACGCTCTCGTCAAGAATCTTTATTGCAAGCAAAAGCAACACTCGATAAAGCGCAGGAGCGTTTAGACAAAACTGTTTTTCGCTCGCCAATAACTGGTATTGCAACGTCGGTTGATATTAAACAAGGTGAAACAGCAATAAGTGGAACTACCAATATTTCAGGTTCTAACTTGATCACTTTAGCCGACCCATCTTCTATTTTAATTGAGGTACAAGTCGATGAAGCGGATATCGCGAATATTCGTATTGGTCAACAAGCCGATATTTTTGCGGTAGCCTTTCCTGACAACGCTTTAAAAGGTGAAGTACAAAGTATTGCTACTACGGCCAAGCGTGCACAAGGTCGTCAAGGTTTAAGCTTTAAGGTGAAAATATTATTAGCCGAATCAAATGATATTGCCGTTCGACCAGGCATGAGTTGTCGAGCAGAGATCTTTACGCAAAGTAAAAGTAAAACCATTGCCGTGCCTAGTGAGTCTGTTATTTTTGCCAAACAAGAAAGAAAAACAGATGATGACGATGAAGAAAATGATAATGATTCTTCAAAAGACAACGTAGATCACGTTTTTGTTCTTGTTAATGGTAAAGCGATTAAGCGTAATATTGAGCTAGGTATTTCTAATGACCGCTTACAAGAAATAACATCAGGTATTCAAGTAGGTGATAAAGTGATCACCGGGCCGGCTAGAGCATTAGGTAAATTAAAAGATGCCCAGTCAGTGAAAGTGATCGAAAAAGAGGCATAAATGATGTCTGAAGCCTTCACAGAAAATAGCACTAAACAGCCTATTATAGCGTTAAGAAACATTGCTAAACTTTATAAAATGGGCAATCAAGAGTTTTATGCACTGAAAGATTTTGATCTTGATATTCAAGAAAATGATTACTTGGCTATTACCGGGCAGTCGGGTTCAGGGAAGTCAACCTTGATGAATCTTTTAGGCTGCTTAGATTACCCAAGCAATGGTTCGTATAAGCTTAAATGTAAAGACGTTGCTCAGCTTGACGAATCCGCACTTGCCGGCATTCGAAATTTAGAAATAGGTTTTATTTTTCAAAGTTTTAATTTGTTGCCTCGTTCGAGTGCTTTACAAAATGTAATGCAGCCGCTTATTTATCGGGGTATGCCAATAAAAGAGCGAAAAATAAAGGCGGAGCGGGCATTAACAAGGGTTGGTTTAAAAGAACGTATAGATCATTTACCCAACCAATTATCGGGTGGGCAGCGTCAACGTGTCGCTATTGCACGCGCTTTAGTCACAGAGCCTACTATTTTACTTGCTGATGAACCAACCGGAAATTTAGACTCCGCAACAACCATGGAAATTATGGCGTTATTTGATGAGCTTCATAACGATGGCCAAACATTGATTATTGTTACCCATGAACAAGAAATTGCAGACCGTTGCCAACGCGTTATTCGTTTAACGGATGGGCAGTTGGTTGCAGATAGCTCGAACCCCGATATTGAAAATGCGTATAACCAGCAAAAAATTCAAAAGGAGGCTGAGCATGTCTAGCATTTCATTTAAAATAGTGGAGAGCACTCGTTCAGCAGCACATTCTGTTCTGGCTCATGGTTTTAGAAGTTTCTTAACTACATTAGGTATAATAATTGGTGTTGCCTCGGTTATTGCTGTGGTTTCTGTGGTGCAAGGTTTAAGCAGCAGTATAACTTCACAGTTTGACGATATGGGGACTAACGTCGTTAATGTGAATGCTTTCACTCCCTTAAAAGAAAGACTTCAAGGGAAAGTGGCTAAACTTAGTTATCGTGATTTTTTGGAAATTCAATATAAAGTTTCCGGTATAAGTCATATTACACCTACTGTTGCGGCAACTGGCGCCAATGGAGTAGTGCAATATAAAGGTGAGTCAACAGCCACACGGGTTATTGGCACAGGGTCTAGCTACCAATCACTTTATGGCATTTTTCCTGAAACAGGGCGTTTTTTCAACTTAAGTGATGATAAGTCACGTCGTCGTGTTGCTGTGTTAGGTGATTCTATTCTTGATAAACTCGAGATCAAAGGTTCACCTATTGGCCAATATATTATGATTGGCGGAGAATGGTTTAAAGTGATTGGTGTTTTAGAGAAGCGCGGTAAGCTTTTCGGCTTTGATCAAGATGACTTTATTCTATTACCTTATACAACTACTCGAGCATTATTGGGCGGCGCTGAAGAGCCTGACATTAGCATCTCACTACAAGTAGATGACGCCAGTCAGCTAGAAAGTATAAAGCAGCATATTAAGAACTTATTACGCCGTAATCATAACTTAACAAAAGAAACGAGTGATGATTTTAAAATTAGCACCGCAGAGCAAATGTTAGATACCGTTAATAACATCACTTCAAGTACAACCATGGTACTCAGTGGTGTTGTGGGTATATCATTACTGGTTGGTGGTATTGGCATTATGAATATTATGTTGGTCTCTGTTACTGAACGTACTCGAGAAATTGGCATTCAAAAAGCCTTAGGCGCAACGCGTGTTGATATACTCTTGCAGTTTCTTATTGAAGCCGTATTCTTGTGCTTACTTGGTGGTTTAATTGGCTTAGCAATAGGTTATGGAGCAGGTGCTTTGGTTAGTAGTCTTGTTGATTTACCATCAGCAGAAGTACCTATGTGGGCTGTTGCGTTATCGTTTGGTTTTAGTGCCGGTGTTGGTTTGCTGTTTGGTATTATACCCGCAGCTAAAGCGGCAAACTTAGATCCCATCGACGCGCTTCGTTACGAGTAGTTATAAAACTTAATAGAAGAGGGCTATCTTTCGATGGCTCTTTTCTTGAAAAATAGTATCAGCGATCCCATATCAACTATTAATCAGTTTTATTGAATAAGTAGAGGAGGTAAATTGCAGCATTTTATATTTAAATTAATTTTATTATTTAGCGCTGTTTTATCGGTAAACTCTGCGTTAGCTGTTCCTTTATCCTCGGTTATTAATAGCGATATTCAACATGTTGAATATCGTCAAATACCAGCTTATAAATCATTAGATAAACTTTTAACAGCAAAAAGTCATTTTCAATTTACGAAGAATGAGACTTATAAAAGTAAGCTGAATTTATCGCCTTATCCTTTTGAGTCTTGCTTATCTAGAGGCAAGTTAATTAAACTAACTGCTACTTGCGTTAAACGACATTATCAACAACAAGCTGTCACTATACTTGATTTTAGTCGCCCGTCTAAAAACTTATACGTTCA
>Ga0209396_1005342_pt1 | contig 12177 bp, 4 predicted proteins | sample GOMGulsemesocosm_6_FD_184638 | JGI IMG/M metagenome (GOLD analysis project Ga0209396, IMG submission 184638) | Methane-oxidizing microbial communities from mesocosms in the Gulf of Mexico - GOM8C Gulf of Mexico (SPAdes) (version 2) | ecosystem: Environmental > Aquatic > Marine > Cold seeps...
TCTAAGTTAACCCTTTATTGGTGAAATGGCTACAGTAAATTCGTTGTTTATTTAGACAAAAATTAAGGGGCAGTAATTCTTATCGCATTTTTAAACTGGTTGGAAAAATCAGAATTTAATCATTTTAAAATTATTGGGTTAGTTTTAATTATTATTAATCTACTTTATGTCATTACTTATTAGCTATTTAGATAAAGAGTGAGCCACTGTAAATGTCTGAGAGAACGGGCTTTTTATGGTGAATATCCTATACATGATTGCTATTTAGTGTATAACTAATTCAGTAAACTATTTTCATCATATTCAACTCGGGAGAAGTGAATGGCTTCTATCAGTAAAAAAGTTTTACTAGGTTACTTACTAGTGTTAATTGTCGCTATTGCGGCTTCAATAACCTTATTTGGTGCTGCTAGTGAGGTAAAGCAACGGACTAGCCAATTCATTGGCGAAACCTTGCCTGAGTTGAATGATTTACAACAGGTCAAACAATCTTTAGATGCGATACAAATTGCAGCTTATGGTTTATATGGCACTATGATTGAAGCAGATGAGTTTTCTTCTGTTATGAGTGAAAATAGACAACATTTTGAACAACTACTGGTCGCCAGTGGTGACTTAGCGTCCCATCAAGAACACCAAACAATCGTTGAAGAAGTTGGTGTGTTGGTTACTGTAATGACTCGCCTTCAGGAGGTTATGACAGCCGACGACGTTGACTGGGATGGTGCCCGAGATATCTTAGTTGAAGTTGATGCGCACTCCAGAAACATCTCAGAAAAGTTAACCGAAATTGGTAAAAAGGTTAGTTTAAATGCAGGCACTAGCTCGACAGCAATTGATACTGAAATCGCGGACATTCAACTATTGGTACTCGCATTACTTGCCAGCATAGTAACGGTAGCGGTTATTGCTTATATGCTTTCACATAAACAAATAGCCTTACCCATTCGAGAGCTTGCTGAAGAATTAGACCATGTCGCCAAAAGTTATGATTTAACCAGAGTTGTGCCAGCGCTTTCTAATGATGAAATTGGTCTAGCTGCACAAAGTGTTAATCGTCTACTTAAATCGTTTAATAGTGGTATTACTGATGTCAGAGATATCGCGAATAATATTAATGAACTGGTGGATGTACTTGGTTCAACGTCTGAAAATGCCGATGTGCAAGTCAATTTATTAAATGAAAAAATTGAGCAGTTGTTATCAAGTATGATGACATTAGAGAGCCAAATAGAGCAGGGGTTTGAACAGTCACATAATGCATCAGAGCAAGCTAAAGAAGGCGCGCAAGCCGTTGAGAATGGCGCACAACAGGTGGCAAAAACGTCGACAAGTATTTCTGCCTTAGCTAACGATATTGAAGCGTCATCGGGCATGTTAATTGAGCTACGTAAATCGGGTGATCAAGTCTCAACGGTTGTGAGTACTATTGCCAGTATTGCGGATCAAACAAATTTATTAGCACTCAATGCAGCGATAGAAGCAGCAAGAGCGGGTGAATCTGGTCGAGGTTTTGCGGTTGTTGCTGATGAAGTTAGAACACTTGCCACACGTACCCATCAGTCGACCATTGAAATAAATACTATGCTAGCAGGTATTGTAGGTGCTATTTCTCAAATCGTCACTTCGATGGAAAATAATCAAAAACAGGCTGATCAAGCGGTTTCTCTGTCTCAAGAAACGGTGGACTCTTTGTCAGTCATTCAATCAAGCATCTTAAGTTTAAGCAGTGTAAGTTCTGAAGTTGCCAGCCAAGCTGAACACTCTCATAATCAAGTCGTTGATATGCGTTCATGGGTCGAAGATTTTAAAACAGTGGGCGATGCCGTTTGCCAAGGTAGTATGGAGAGTCGAGATACTTCACTGAAAATGACTGAACTAGCGGTTAGTTTTAACAAGTCAGTTGAGCGATTTCGCACTTAATACTTCATGGGAAATCGAAATAAGCACGATTTTATTTTTCCTAAAGGTCAGTAGATTAAAAACAAAATTAGACACTGTGCAAGTTATTAAGTTTTGTTTTCTACTGGATAAGTGACTGCACTTAAATAAGGCACAGATTCAAGATTGATTATATGTTCCCTCCAAGATAGTAGCGACCGCTGCTACGCAAAAATTTGCTTTACCTAGAGTAATACTGCAAGTCCATCAAAGTATACTCACCCTATTTTCTTAAGTGGTATTTTAGGCTGGTAACATTGAATCTTCAAAGTGTTTACATCATTCACTATGTTTATTTACATTTGCATTGTCTTTGTAAATTAAGAGGGATTTCTTTGATTTAAGTCATCTTTTATATTCACTTTTATACGAAATTAATAGTAATTAAGTGTAGTATCCCGTTTCGTAAAATAGAGGTCAACCACAGTGATGTTGATTCAAATAAAAATAAATCTCTTCAATACGCCAAATATCGTTTTATAAATGGACATTAAAAAATTACCCGGGTTAGTTAACGGAATAAATTTAGTAATCTCTATTACTTGCTAGAGGCTAAGCCAGTGTTAAATTTATTTTATAAGAGCAATATCAGTGTAAAACTAAATTCATTTTTAATTTTACCTATCATCACCTTACTTTTTTTTTCCAGTATAGCCATATTTGATAAGTATAAAAAGCTTGAGAAAACTCAAGACATTTTGCAATTTTCACACGTTGTCCAACAACTTTCTGTATTGATTTATAGCCTTCAAAAAGAAAGAGGTTTAAGTGCGGGGGCTCTTTCAGTAAAAGATGATAATTACCAATTAAAGCTAGCTAGACAACGAAAAGTTACTATGGTCGCGTATTCAAGAGTTTCCCCCACTTTTATTATGCCTTCACAGTACCTGCCCGAAAAAACCATAGTGAACTTCCAACAAATCACACAAAAATTTAAACAGCTGAAATTTGTCCGTACAGAAATTGATAATGGGACGGACAACAATTTTTTTGACTTCTACAGTTTGTTAATTGCTGATTTACTGCAAGAAATTAATGCTTTGCATGCCATGACGACAAGTCAAAAAGGTAATTACATGGTTTCATCGCTCATTTATGCTTTAGGTTTTGAAGAGTACGCAGCCGTAGAGCGCGGATTAATGCATGGTGCGCTTAATGCACAGAGAAATAGTCATGAACAGGCAGATAATCTCATTCCTTTACAGGTTGTTAATTATGTTGCCAGCCAGCAGGCAGAGTTGAGCCGGTATTATAATATTTCTTCCCCCAAGCACTCTGCTCTTATGTCTGAAGTCATGCAAGATAAGAAGACGTTAGACTTTCATCAATATAGAGAATCGATTGTTAATGTGATTGAGCAGCGCAATATCTTCAATACCATTGTTTCGGTATTTGGTTTTGGTGGCTTAATCCATGATTATAAAAATTATATCATCCGTGGAGATGACGTTTATGTTATTCGAATGAAAACAAACTTTGCTTTTCTACGTAAACAAATAAAGGATTTTAAAAAGCTATATCCATTGAGCCTTGAAGAGCATCAGTACTTATTCGATTTAATGGGCGTTATTCATCAATATGAAGCCAACATTGATATAGTGACGCAATTAAAACAGCAAAAAATTTCAGTAGAAATTATTGATGAAAAAGTAAAAGTTGATATTCGTCCTGCCTTAAATGCCATTGCAAAATTAAAACGTAGCACCGAATTAATGGATCCCGAATTGTGGTGGCAATTGGCAACACAGCGTCTTGGCCTTTTACATAAGGTTAGTTCAATCATTATCACTGATATCATTGCGTTAGAGACAGCACAAAATAATCAATTAAAGACACCACTTATTTTTTATACGATTTTTGTCTTAGTGGTATTAGTCATTGCAAGTAGTTTAAGTAAAATGCTTAAAGGGCGATTAGTAGAACAAATTAAGTACATTGCCAGTTTTATGAGAAAGTCTCGAGAAAATCGTCAAAATAATCAACTGCTTGATATATCAGGGCAAGATGAAATTGCCATTATGGCCAAAGAGTTTAATCAACTCATGATTGAACGTTCCGCCAATGAAGAGCAATTGAAGTTAGCTGCTCAGGTTTTTATTGAAGCCCATGATGGAATTTTTATCACGGAAACCGATGGCACTATCATTGATGTCAACCCAGCGTTTTGTAAAATTACCGGTTATGAGCGTAAAGAAGTACTGGGTAAGAACCCCAGTATATTGAACTCTCAAAAGCAAAGTAAACAATTTTATACTGAGATGTGGCAATGTCTTCTTGCCCATGGTTACTGGAAAGGAGAGGTGTGGAATCGTAAAAAAAATGGTGAGTTCTATGCTGAGCTGCTAACCATTTCGTCACTAAAGGATAATAGTGGCAAAACGCTGCATTATATGGGGCTGTTTGCTGATATTACTCAAATAAAGAATCAACATCGTACTCTTGAGCAAATGGCTCATTATGATGCTTTGACATTATTACCCAATAGAACGTTATTTATTGATCGATTCAATCAAGCTATTAGCCATGCGGATCGTGCGAAAAATTCATTAGCTATTTGCTTTCTTGATTTGGATAACTTCAAGCCAATTAATGATAATTTTGGTCATAATGTTGGCGATAAAATTTTAATTGAGGTGGCTAAGAGGATCAAAAATAACCTAAGAAGTGGCGATACGGTATCAAGACAAGGCGGTGATGAATTTGCCCTGTTATTAAGTGATGTGGGTAGCTTTGCTGATTGTGAAGACATTCTTAAGCGGATACATAATTCATTGGCGCAACCTTTTATATTCGACGGTAGTTGTCACGTTATTACTGCCTCTACCGGAGTGACCTTATACCCACATGATCAGGGCGATTTGGATACTTTAATTCGTCATGCAGATCAAGCAATGTACCAGGTCAAACTGTCAGGACGACATGGCTACCGTTTATTTAATAAAGAAGAAGATCAGCAAATTATTAAAAAACAGCATAAGTTAAATAAAATTATCAATGCCATTAGCCATGATGAATTCACCCTGTATTACCAACCTAAAGTGAATATGAGAACAGGTGAAGTGTTTGGTGTTGAAGCATTAATTAGGTGGTTGTCGCCAGAAGACGGCATGATCCCGCCAATGGAGTTTTTGCCTATATTAGAACGCACCGATGTAGATATTCAAATTGCTCGATGGGTGATTAATAGCGCGCTTGAACAGCTCGCCCAATGGCAACGACAAGGTTTGATGATTGAAGTCAGTATTAATATTTCCTCTTATCACCTTCAATCGGCTACTTTTATTGACGATTTAAAAGCTATATTGAGCAAATATAAGGATTTAGATAGCACTTATATTCAGCTTGAGGTTTTAGAGAGTAGCGTACTGGGTGATCTTGATGCCATCAGCAATACGCTCAATATTTGCCGTGACGAGCTTGGACTACAAATAGCTTTAGATGATTTTGGTACCGGGTATTCATCGCTAACGCACATTAAATCACTACCAGCAAATATCATCAAAATTGACCAATCATTTGTTATTGATATGCTTGATGATGCGAATAATTACAGCATTATTAATGGTGTACTTGGTTTGGCAAATTCTTTTTCCCGAGATGTCATTGCCGAGGGAGTAGAGTCAACGGCACACGGCTTAATGTTATTAATGATGGGTTGTGATAAAGCACAAGGATATGGTATCGCACGACCCATGCCTGCCAAGGATTTTGATAACTGGCTAATGTCGTACCAACCCAATGAAGATTGGTTGGTTTGGGCAAGTGAAAGTCATCATCAAAAAGAAAGTAAGCTCAAATTTTTTGATATCGCATTGCAACATGAATTTACCGCACTATCAAAGCGCATTTCCTCACCTTTAATGCAAGAAGATGAACAGAGCAAGCGAAATAAAAATTCGGTCTGTCTAGGATGGCTTAGCAGCAAGAAACAAGACACCTTGTTTTGCAAGGCATGGTTAGCTGAATTAGAAAGTGCCTATCAATTGATGCATCAAAGCGCTGAGGCCCTTTATCAACATCAATTAAATAGCAAAGCAGATAATACCATTTCAAATATAGAGAAAATTAAGCGCTCATTCGATGATGTAATCATGATTATGTCTAGAGTTCCTTAAATTTTTAACCTGCACCCACAATCAACGATATTGATCGCGTAATTTACAATTGGAGTACTACTTTATGAATTTCAAAGACATTTCTTTTAAACAAAAGATCTATTCGATGCTTGCCTTACCTATGCTTGGTTTTGTCTGGCTAAGTATTTCTTCTATTGCTCAAAGCGTTACTACGTCCAAAGAAATGTCGACACTTGGTCACTTAACCCACTTGTCAGTTGTTTATAGTAACTTAGTACATGAACTGCAAAAAGAAAGAGGCATGACGGCCGGATATTTGGGCTCAAAAGGGGCAAGGTTTGTCGATGAACTTAGACAACAACGGGTAGAGTCCTCTAATAAAATAGCAGTGAAAGATCGTTATGAAAGTGAAAATGAATTCAAACAAGCTAAAATACAGCAACTTAAAGTCAGCATCAGTGATGGTTTAGATCAGCTAGGTTCAATTCGTCGACAAGTAGATTTGCAAACAATAAAGCTCACCCACGCGTTAGCATTTTACAGTCAATTAAATGCTAAGTTACTCAGTGTTTCTGCCTTGATTGCCGCAATTAGTACTGAACCGGAACTCAAGCAGCAATTTGTCGCTTATTATAATTTCCTGCAAGGTAAAGAACGGGCCGGCATTGAACGAGCCGTGCTTAGCAATACCTTTGCTAAAGATAGCTTTGGCAAAGGTATGTTGGCAAAATTCACCTCTTTAGTTACAGCTCAAAATACTTATTTTTCAAATTTCAACGCCTTCGCTAATCAAAATAATAAAGCCTTTTATGAACAGCAATTAAATAATTCTTTTGTTGACGAAGTTGTTCGCATGAGACAAGTCGCTATGTCTAAAACTCAAGGATTTAGCATAGATGCTGTTTATTGGTTTAAACAGTCATCGGGAAGGATTGTGCAACTCAAATCTATTGAAGACAAATTAGGTGCAACCATTATAGAGTTAGCTAACATCAAATATGATGCAAGCTTTACCACAATGCTTGTTAATATTTTACTGTCGGCATTACTCATTATAATGGCTTCTGGTATTAGTATTTATGTCATCAAAGAATTAAATGCTCGGGTGAAAGATCTCACCTCAGTGATGTCACAAGTTAGGGATAATAATGATCTTACCGCACGTACCAAACATGCAGGCAAAAGTGAGTTAGGTCAAATATCTTTGGCACTCAATTTAACTTTGCAAAAGTTCTCTGGTGCAATAGACAGCATTTCATCCTCTAGCATTGCCTTAGCCACAACAGCAGAGCAAACCTCACAAACCTGTGAATATAATTCAACCACAATGGCTGAACAACAAAGTGGTATCAGCGTAATAGCTACAGCAGTAGAAGAGTTATCTATGACGGTAAAAGAGGTTGCCAATAATACCCAACTGAGTGCTGATTCAGCTAAAGAGGCTGACGTACAAGCCCAAAATGGCCTAGTTATAGTGCAGCGCTCCTACCACTCTATTGAGAGTCTTGCGAATGAAATAAATAATCTAGCCATACAAATAAGTGCTTTACATGAAAGTAGCTTGAATATCACCAAGGTTGTTGACGTTATTAAATCGGTTGCTGATCAAACCAACCTACTTGCTTTAAATGCAGCTATCGAAGCTGCTAGAGCTGGAGATCAAGGCCGAGGATTTGCGGTGGTCGCTGATGAAGTTAGAACACTTGCTCAACGCACACAAGATTCAACGTCTGAGATAGAAACCTTTATTACCTCTCTACAGACAAATGCAAGTGCTGCTTTTAAGGTCATTGAAACGAGCCAACATCAAGCTAAAGAGGCTGTTGAAAACTCGAAAGAAGTAGAAACTACCCTTCAGGATATCACCAGTTCAATAAGTAATATCACGGCGATGACCGAGCAAATAGCCGCGGCTGTTGAACAGCAGTCTGTTGTATCACAGGACGTTGCTGAAAATATTATGACCATTGAAGAAAAAGCGTCTGAATCGACTACGGGGGCAGAGCAAATTACGGTAACAGCAAGAGAGCAAGCACAGTTAGCTAGCTCTTTACAAAGCTTGGCCAGCACTTTCAAAATATAGATACCTTTCCCCCGCTAAATGATACGTTATAAAAATATTGAGCGGGGTAAACCAGTTTGTATTACTCCTTATGTCAAACAGCTAGTCACAGCAATCTGCATAAAGACGTGAGTCATACCAATTTGATTAAATTCTCGCTGAGTGGGAAAGAACTTAATCAACTTGATATCCTTTCTTATACAGAGTGCTATCAGTTTGTTTTTTCTTTTTATTAATATTTTAACTCCTATTATATTGATTGTTATTACACTTTAAAAAATGACATTTCATTTTCTAATTCACTGGCCAATCGGGCTAATTCGACACTCGATTCGGCGATATTATCAGTGGCTTGACTTGTCTCTGCAACGCCTGAATTAAGAGTTTCGACATTATTCAGTATTTCTTCAACGACCACTGCTTGCTCTTCTGCTGCGCTGGCAATTTGTATGCTTAAGTCATTAATATGTTGCATTTTGTCAGAAATCACTTGATTCAATTCAGTGGCTTCTTTGGCATTTGATTGCACATCGCTGGCTTGTTTGACACTGTTTGCCATTATTTCAACAGATGAATCTGCACCTTGGGTGATACTTGAAATCATGTCATCAATTTCTGTGGTCGCATCTTGGGTGCGTTTTGCCAGTTGTCGAACTTCATCAGCCACCACTGCGAAACCTCTCCCTTGCTCTCCAGCTCTCGCGGCTTCAATAGCTGCGTTTAAAGCCAGTAAATTAGTTTGATCGGCGATACTCTTAATGATATTTAACACACTAACGACTTGCTCAAAATCTGATCTAACCTTTTGCACGCTTTGCTCCGAGCCTTGAATTTGCTCTGACATTGCCACAATGGAGTTATAGGTGCCCTCCAGCTTTTGTGAGCCATCAACAACCATGGATTGAATTTCATCTACCGCTGATGCAGTATTAGTAGTATTTTGTGCTACTTCATTAATGGTCGCGCCCATCTCTTGCATGGCCGTTGCTAATTGCGTTGAAATTGACTGTTGCTCAGTGACCGTAGTGCTGGTTTGTGTGGTGATTGCCGCGAGCTCTTCTGATGTTGATGCCTGTTGCAGGGCAACACCCGAAATATTTGTCACCATTTTATTGAGGTTTAAAATCATGCGTTGAATGGCGAGTTGTAGCACTCCAACTTCATCGTGAGAGGTTTGTTTGACCTCGATATTTAGTTCACCATTAGCAACAGCTTTGGCTACATTTGCTATCTCAATAATTGGTGTGGCGGTTCTCTTGGCGACGAATAAGCCGATAAAGGCAACCACACCGGCGAGTATCAACATCAACACAATCATAAAGTAGGTGTTGTCATAGATAGAAGCAAAAGCTTCAGGTTCATCTATCTCAGATAATACCGCCCATTTGAACTTGCCAAAGTCAATATAATCAAAAGAGGAGAGTACGGGGTGACCGTTATAATCGATGATAATGTCGGTATTTTTTTCTTTATTTAATGCTCGCTTGGCCGCGTCAGTATCCACGCCATTGGTGGCTACAGAGCCAGCAAAGCTAGCTTTTACTGAATGCCCTGTTGGATCAAGAAATGAATTACTACGCATTTTTAAATCTTCACCAACAAGGTAACTCTCTCCTGTTTGGCCCATACCTTCGCGTATACCCATAATGTTCTGTATACCTTCAAGGGGAAGTTGCAAGGCAATATACATTGCCGGCTGATTGTCATTATTTAATAAAGGTTGTCCAATAAATGCGGCTGGATCACCATTGCTCGGCGCATAAGGGGCAAAATCAACAAAGCCGTATTTATTACTTGCACGGATCTCTTTCACTAAGCTGCCCAAATTTGAACTTGAATAAATACCACTAAAGATATTGGTATTAAAGTCGGCCTCTTTGGTCACAGTATAAAATATATGGCCATCAGGGTTAATGAGAAATAGGTCATAATAGCCATACTTTTCTATATAGCTTTGGTAAAATTCAGTGCCATTAGCCGCTACAGGGTTTAGCGCTTCAGTAACATCAATTTCTGAAATAATCGCCCACCTAACATGCTCTCCTACCTGAATATAGTCCCAGCTACTGACCACGGAGTTATTGTTGTAGTCTAGAATAATTGCGGTGCCTTTATTACCTTGATGAGCGCTTAGTGTCGCTGTGGTATTAACCTTATTATCTGCGGCAAAAGAAGATTTCACTGAATAGTTTATTGGGTCTAAAAAAGAATCAGAGCGCATACGATGATCAGCACCTACTAGGTAGGACTCTCCTGAAGCACCAAGGCCTGTTCTATCACCTAAAATAGCATTCATTTTTTCAAGTGGTTGTTGATAGGCAATGTAGCCAATTCGCTCATTCTTCTGGATAACGGCTTTGACTGAAAATGCGGCGGGTTCGTTATTACTTGGTGGATATGGCAAGAAATCAGCAAAGCTAACATCATCAGTTGATGATGATTTTGCCCGTGAAAAGGCTCGGTTAAATGACGTATTACCAAGGTCATTAATGACGTTTTTTCCTAAGTCACTTTCACGGGTGACAGAATAAATGATGTCACCTTTATTATTTAAGATAAAAAAGTCGTACCAGCCAAAATAGGTGAGTAGTGATTTGTACGATTTATCATTTTCACTTAAAACTCGCTGCCATTTTATTTTATTGGAAAAGTTTTTATTTAGTTTAATTAATGAGTTATGAAGGGAAGGCGCAGCAGCGAGTATTCTCAATTGGTTACTATTGGTGTTGATGTAATCGAGTACTTGCGATTTTTTTAAGGTATTAACTCCGGTCAGTTGCTCGAATGCTCGTGTTTTTAAGGTATCAGCAATATTTACTAAAACACCCATGTCTCCCTGGCGCTCTTCAAAATAGCTAATAATAGCCTGTTTTTTAATTTGATTTATTGCTGTTAATTGGTTGTAAACCTTGATAGTTACGTCACTTGAACTATTAGACGTAGATATCGTGGCAATAATGATTGCAGGCAGCAATCCAATTAAGATAAATAATAAGGTGAACTTCACTTTTAAATTTAAATTTTGAATATAATTCATTATCAACCAGATACTTGTATAAGGTAAATGTTGTATAAGTAAGTAAAGTCTAGTTATGTATTAATATCAAATAAAAAACCGAATGAAATCAGGTGGGTATGCGCTGCTGTGTTTATTTTTTGATCAGGTTTAACAATGATTTAGATGAAAGTATTTAAGCTAAAAACTAAATTTAGGAGAGTGTGGTTTTTAAAACGACAAGTATACTATTAATACAAATGTGCAAGTTAATGGCTTTGATAAGATGCAGGTAAAGATAAGGAGGTAACTCTGAGCACTCAAAATGTACCCCGAAAAAAATCAGCATAAAGTACTTCTATTAGAAATATTCTGCCTTCTGTTGATAGCAATCTTTGATATGTTCAATTAGCAGGCGTACTTTTTGAGACTGATGTTTGGTATAAGGATACACTGCATAAATTCCCAATTGTCGTCCATGAAATTCAGGTAATAATTGCACTAAATCACCTTGTTGCATGTCTTCATAAACACTACAGCGTGGTATATAAACGATGCCATATCCTGCTAACGCCGCTTTACGTAATGCTTGTGAGTTATTAGTAGCAAAGTTTCCTGATATTTTTACATAATACTCTTCGTCAGCCTGACTAAAATACCAATCATAGGCACCTTTATCTTGGTAGGTGTATGCCATGCAGTTATGTCTAGAAAGCTCTTGTGGTATTTGTGGTATGCCATGTTTTTTAATATAACTTGGTGCGCAACACACTATCCAATTTGACTGCAATAGAGGTTTGGCTATTAAACTCGAATCAGTCAATACGCCCGTTCTAATCGCTAAATCTTGCCCCTCTTTAATCAAGTCGACAAATTCATTTTCTAGACGCATTTCAACCTTTAATTTCGGGTGCAGTTGGCAAAATTCAGCAACTGCTTGCGCCAAAACCAGTTCACCCGAAATAGTAGGCACTGTCATTTTAATAGTGCCTGACAAGCCTTCACTGAAGCTACTCACTGCACTAACCGCATCATTTACTTGGTTATTAATTTCTTTAGTATGGCTGTAAAGTACTTCACCAGCCTCGGTTAGGCTTAGTCGC
>Ga0209396_1005344_pt1 | contig 12174 bp, 11 predicted proteins | sample GOMGulsemesocosm_6_FD_184638 | JGI IMG/M metagenome (GOLD analysis project Ga0209396, IMG submission 184638) | Methane-oxidizing microbial communities from mesocosms in the Gulf of Mexico - GOM8C Gulf of Mexico (SPAdes) (version 2) | ecosystem: Environmental > Aquatic > Marine > Cold seeps...
ATCTGCATGGTTTTGTTGAGATGGCGACTGGAAAGTTATTGATGAGTAAAATGAAGAAATAGATGAAACTGACAACGAGTCTGCTCCACTTCAATGGTGGATAGTTATGAATACGACTTAACATATGATGAGTAATTAATGTGCTGGTAAATAACTGATGCTAACACGCCATAACCTCATTAGTAGTCTATAAACTGGCTTGTGATACGTTTACAAAAAACACTATATGAGTATGGTTGCTCATTATTGCATACGCACAAATATCGATAGCGAAAGCTTGCCCAAGCGCTAACAATTTATCTTCACTCAGCCACCTCGGTGTTCAAATCTCGTTCCTGTGACTTTATCTTGGCCACATACAAAAGTACGCCACGTGCAGTGTGGGGTACAATGATAATAAGAGGTATCGATTTAACTGATTTGATTTGTTCTTGCGGTAGCCAAGCGAGGGTGCCACTAAAAATGGAAGAAATTAAATGAGATCTATTATCAAGTGTCACCGCCCCCTTTTATACTATTATTCCTAACAAACAGACATAAACAATGCCTCGAAAATTGAGGCATTTCATTTAAGCTAATTGAAGAAGCTATTTAGGTGGGTGTCTGTTATTTTTTTGTTATAACTTCTGCAACTATTGAGCACATTGACTTAAACTCTTCATTTGATAAGTTTGAACTAAAAAACTCAATAACTAATTTTAAATCAATGTAATAAATAAAGTATTTATTCACTTCTTTTGACTCAAACAAGTTTTGATAGATAACACATGAATTTTCTTGAGTTATCTTAATAAATGCATTTTTACTCAATGCATCTTCGAGCGTATACCCCAAATCCTTATAGCTTGTTAGTATAAAATCCTTTGAAAAATCACTAATTTTCTTCAACCCATAATAATTATTCTTTTGAGCATAAATTGCAAACTCTGAATTTAGCTGAATTGTAGATTGTTGAAGCTTTATGACTGTCCCATTCTTATATTTATTATAATAAAAACCTAATGTATTTTTGTCAGTAATAAAATAAAACATTAACCATATTGCAGAAATAAAAACTACCAAATTTAAGGTTTTAGACTTCATGTTATTGTCCTGTTGCTTCTGGTGCTGAGTTTTCGTTCATTCTATCCAAGGCTTGTTGCCACGGAGTATTTTTAAACTTCATATGATCTTTCTGTGATCCCCACATAAAGCTTTTATTTTTATTTTTATTTTTATTTTTATTTTTTACTGCTCCTAAAATAGTGTTAGTTGCACCTACGGTGCTAACTGCTAATTCAGCTGTACTAGAAGGTACTCCTAATGTGGTAATTTGAGCAGCATCTGCGGCTAATTTTCCAGTTTCCTGAACAGAGGTATTAACACTCGCTTGTGCTTTTCCATAACTTTTAGCCCATTTAGCTATATCGTCTTTGTTTCCGCTCTTAAATGCCACAGCTGAATCAGCTTGTGCTTGAATCGCATCATCAGTGGCTTTTAACGCTGCATCTCCTGCTTCATTTACCCCTTTTATAACTTTCCATAATGTAATTACGCCTGCAACAATTACAACACAGCCAGCAAAAAGAGTTGGGGTAACACACTCTCCGCTTGGATCAGTATATCTATAAGGGTTATTATTTGCATAGGCATAACGATTAAAGCTATGTATATCACGAAATCCTAAAGGATCATTCGAATAAAACCGCCCGATAACTGGATCATAGTATCGTGCCTGCATATACAGTAATCCGATCTACGATCCAAAGAGATTAAATAAAGCCTAAAGCCTCTGGTACTTTAGTTAAATAAGCCACTACCCTTTCGAGCTGATGGGTGGCTAATATCATACACTCCGCTAAGTTTACTTCTACTAACATATGTATAGATTTGGGTTGTACTAATACTTGCATGGCCTAGCATTTCCTGCACATGACGAAGATCTGCGCCATTGTCTAACATGGTCGTGGCGGTAGCATGGCGAAACAAATAACATGAGCCTTGACGACAAATACCTGCCAACTTCACATAACCTGATGCCATATCAGAGAGTTTATTGGGTTTATACCTTTTCCCATTGTTAGCTAAAAAAAGCGCATTGCTTGAAGCTATGTATGTAAACATAGGACGCACCTTACTAATATAGAGCGCTAACCACTCACAAGCTCTGCGACTAATAGGAACTATGCGTTCCTTATCACCTTTTCCGTGATTTATACGTAATAGTTTTCCATTAAAGTCGACATCTTTTAGCTCTAATAAACTCAATTCTGTTCTTCGAATTCCAGAGGCAAAAAATGTTTCTAATATGACGCGGTCGCGTAGCCCTTTCATCCCAAATATTAACGTTTGAGATAATATACGTTCTATTTCATCAACACTAAATATAGCCTTGGGAAGTTGGCGCCCTTTGCTAGGTAACTCTAAGTGCTCTAATGCGTATTTATCTAATACCCCTTTGGTATATAGTGTTTTTATAAAGGTTTTAAGAAAGGTAAGTAAATTTCGCTTCTGAGCTTTGGATAATGGTTCGTCATCCAGAGGCTTCCGATAGCTATTAAGGTACTCTAAATAATCATCAGCTAAATCTAGGTTGATTTCATCGATATATTTAATATTCTGCTTAAAACACCACTTAACGAATTTTTTTAACCCTGAATACTTTCCCTTTACCGTATAAGAGCTTTGTCCTTTTGCTAGGCAAACGTCTAGGTAGTATTTTACACAGCGCCAAATATGGCGTGTTTTAGGTTTTTCCATTAATTAGCTCCTTAGCCATTAGCATGCCTTGCATTTCAAATGCATTAGGTTTGGGCTTTTTCCAGCGAACAATGACCTTATCCCAATAGCGAATTCGCTCTGCGATTCGATAACCTATTGCCGAAACTATTTGACCATCGGAGTTAAATTTAGGGAAAAGAATACAGCCTCTGAATAATTCATGCCCTGTGGGACGAATAATGCCGCAACGCTGCAAACTGCCACGAATAGCCCCACCTTCAAAAGTTCTGGCCGTAGGGATATTCCTACCTAGAGTCCTATCGCATAAACCAATTAACGGGTTGTCGAGGTGTTTTTCTGGCACACGGTCTTCATGGACTAGAAAAGCTTGAGCAACATCGCTGTGCATAAATCGCTCATGATAGTATTGAAAGACTTGATTCAAATACACTTCATCATAATTGACTTCATTTAGCAGTGATAAATAATCAACAAGGTTTTCATTATTCATCATCGCCTCCTTGCATCAATACGATACAGTTTAGGCACAATTGATGCCCTTTGGCGCTTAACGAGCCAGTGTGATTGAAAATACGAACTAATCATGACAAAGCTCCTATTCAATAATTTGTTTATAAGGTGATTTTTTTTCAGGCGGTGTTTTGAGGGGTATTAGGTAAGAGCCTTGGGTTAACTTTTTAATTAATGATGATGTAGCAGAGGTTGTATTGAAAGATTGCTTCCATTCATCAGGGTGTATAGGACTGATAATAAGCATCGACTTTTTCAACTCAAGGCGTATATGACAGATTTTTTCTAATACTTCAATATCATCAATGTCATGCTGATAAAGGCCAAAATTATCAATCACTAATAAATCTATCTTTTCTAACTCTTTTTTCAGTGCTGTGTGATCTTTTAAGTCGCCACTTTTAGCTTTTAGGTTTGCTTGATAGTTTTTATTAATTAGATCATGTAAAGAGTAGTAGATAACGCTTAGCTGTTGATTGGCCGCAGCTAACCCCATTGCACAAGCTAGCCATGTTTTTCCAGTATGAGCAGGCCCAGTCAGCACAAGGTTATGTTTTTCATCAATCCATTCACACCGTAACAATCGAAGCCAATACTCTCTATTAAGACCTCTATGAATACTGTAATCAATCGAATGTTTATCCGCTTGTAGGTAAGGTAATGAGGATTTTCTAACAAGTAGGTTTACTTTTTTTTCAGAGACTACATTTTTCTGAGCTTGCACCATTTGTTTAATAACGTCATCAGGTGTCATTTCATCAAACAAGGAGTGCTTCTTAAGAGCACAATACTCTTCTGCCATCGCATCGAGCTTAAGCTCACGTAAATCCTTCAAAAATGCTTTGATAGCCATTTTAAACTCCAGATATAGTAAGTTGGTGAGGGAGGTTTGGGGATTTGTTTGATGACTGAGCACTAACATAGGTCTTGTGTACTAAGCTACGCTCAATGTCATAACTTTGGACTTTACCAAGTTCAAAGTTATGTTCAATTGCGGCAACTAAATCTTCTAACCCAAAGCGTTTATATAATCGTTCAACTCTTTGGCAACGGTTTAACTCTGAAGTTGTCGGTATCATCGGATTTTTTACTTGTAAACGTATTAATGTCGTCAAGGACTCATTCAATTTAGATGCCCACTCCACATAAGATGGAAAATCTTGAGCCATCAATGCACGCTCTTTAGCTGTTAAATGCTCAGGTAAAACACTATCACCATGACCATCTTTTCGCTTGTGTGTGCAAATTTTAAGGCCGTCATACCACACTTCAACAATGTTTTTCGTTAATCGAACTGATACTTTTTTGTCTTTTAAAGGTTTAGGGACTGTATAGGTGCGTTTCTTTATGTGGATTCTACATGTTCGATTCGTTACGGTTACTTCGCCATAAAATTCACTCGGTATGAACTCTGCACTAGGTAAAGGGCGCAAATAACCACGGTCTAAATCAATAAACCTTTGCCAGCGAGACCCATCTAATTTATAAGAAACTTTTGAGTTATATCGAATTAACAGCCGCTGAATTTCTTGATTAATTTCATCAAGACTGAAAAAACGTTGGCGTCTAAGGCAATATGTGATCCACTTAGTAACCAGTTTAACTGCATTTTCAACTAACGCTTTGTCCTGCGGGTGTCCTGGTCTAGTTGATGATGGGAGCACATCATAGTAATGGCAAACAAATTGATATTTTTTATTGAACTCTGGTATTTTTCCAGGCTTCACTACTCCAGACTTTAAATTATCTGTAGTAGCATAATGTGGCACCCCATCAAAATAATCGAATGTGCTCTTTACTCCTAACTGATATGAGCTTTCGTTTTGATTAGGTAATGCAATACAATATGCAAATTGAGAGCATGGTAAAATTGAGACAAATAATTCAATTTTTATATCATTAAAAACATTACAATTGCGACAAAACATGCTTTTGCCAACAAAATCTAGCTGACATTCTTCACCAGGCTCATGCCAAATCAATACCGTTGACCGCAAACTTTTACGATAGTCTCTGATAATGGCTCTAAAATGAGTTTCAGAATAAAGATCCAAGCCTCGGTGCTCTTCAATATATTCTTCATATGCAAGCGCAACGTCATAGTGGTACTTTGTAATTAACTCATTAACATGCTCACAATCAGGCATTGTTTTATAGTGCTGATTTTTTTTATAGTGATGAACAATATCGTCAAGATCTGAGTCAGTACAGGCTTTCAGTTTTTCTGCTGTTAAGCCTGCAACAATGGCCCTACTGCGAAATGTCTTTACTGTGTCATGGTGTAACCCAGACTCAAGCCCTATATTGTTATTGCTGCGGTTACTATTCACTATATAAGTTAGTGATAACCTCACTTGATAAGGAGTTGTTCTTGCCATAATTCCTCTACTTAGAAGAAGCAAAATATTTTTGACAGATTGCCAAGAACACTCATACTTAATATGTCGATGTGTATCGATAGATTAATTGTAGGCGACCTGAGAAGGGCTAAATCTTACAAGGGTCGCTTGCCGTTTCTTCAAATATACATATTGTTCACTTAATACTGCTGCCATACTCTTAAGTTTGAGTAGCATCTTGAAATTGTCAAATTTTGGACAAGGGATTTTCTTGTGAAAAAATAAAGCTGTAACCCTAAAGTAAACATCGCTAACCTATTGTAGAAAGTGATATTTTTTAAAAAAGCATAGAACACATCATTTTAAAAAACCAGTGTATTTTGATTAATAACTACACTAAATAAGCCTTTATTTATTGCCCTCTAATTAACCAAATAATGGGAAAAATGTTTTTTAAAGCACACAAATTTCAAGATAACAATTACAGCCATAGCCAAGGCTATTAATGCGGTTTAAAAATCATTTGATTTGTTTTTAGAACATATAAAAATATAGAGTGTGCCCCCTTGTTATTGATTGATAAATAGCATTTTTAAAATGTCATTAACTCGTTAATTTAATTCTAAGAATTAATGGAATTTGATAGAGGGGTTACTATAATTAGACATATGAATACATTTTTAAAACGATAACAGTAGTTCATTAATTTTTTAGCCTTATTTTAAAGCTAATGATACTTTAACTGCTATCAAGAAAATCAGTAATAGCCATTTTATAATGGTATTGATGATCAGCTTAATTAATTTTAAAAATGGGTGCGTTAACTACTAGGAGAAATGATTATTGTAGAGCTTTAGTCACTTTACAAAAATTACAGCTTTTAAAATAATATACTTGCTTACTTTAGGTAATTTTAAACAATTTTACTGAGTGTAATATGGTACTTTTTTATTTCGATTTGGTATGAGAGTCTATTTTTAGTAAGTAAATAGTCTTAAAAATGAGTGAAATAGCGGTTGCCGCTATATTTAGCTAGGTTGCTAATGTATTTAATTTTATTTGCTAAAATATATAATCCAGACTGCTAAAACCATCGTCCGTCTACAATGTAGAAAGCACTCGGATCTAGCAACCCCAATCAGATAAACTGCGCACCCGATTAAATACTCTGGCAACAATGCTAAATATTTTGGCATCACTATACCTTAGAGCTTTCAAATTAACACGGTTTCATTTGGACAGAATAAAGTGGTTTTAAGATATTATTAATGGTTTATTCAAGTTTTAAACAGGTCGAATTCGACCTGTTTAACATGTACCGATTTGCATGTTGTATATTACGGTGATCCTGAACCAGCTTTCCGATAGGCTGAACCACTATAGTCAACTTTTGCGGGAACACCAAAGGTGACGGTTTGAAACACTGGACTTACCTTGTGTAGATTCCGCACTGTTAAGACTTCGCATCCGTTAACAATTGACCACGCGTCCGCACAAATGGAACACCATTAACAATTACAACATTAGTTGATGAATTGGTGAAACGGCTGGCTTACGTAATAGTGCTTATTGTCACTATTACGGCAGTATATAGCTGTAATAGTGATAATAAGCACAATTAAAAACATGCGTGGGTACATGAAAATTAACTACTAGCACAGAAGAAAACCAGCTACCGCTGGCTTTGAAAGCGAATATTTAATCTTTTTCGTATTGCATATCTATTTGAACACCTAGTAGTTTGGACTCTGGAGAGTCATCTTTTAATTCCAAAGTAATTTTTTCAAATATTTCCTCATACTCGACATCAGAAAGAGTATCTTTAAGGGTCAATAATTGGTCTTCGTTTATTGTTGCGATATATTGTAAACCTGAAGCTTTTGTTAGTGCATGACCTTGTTGAAGCAATATCGCTCTTTGTCTTGGGTCAATATCACTAAACATACGACTATCATGAAATATACTTTGAAAACGATGCACCGAGGAGTTCATTAAGTTATTTAGATCGTAACAAAAGATCTTAACTTCATTTATTCCATCTGATGCATCATTTTGAATTTTGACGCTAATATTGAATCGTTCTTGATTATTGCCTTCATTATTTTGAATAGAAATACCTGCTGGTACTTCAGGGTAAAATCGATTGGCTAATTCACTAAATCCACTATAAACAAGATGCTCTTGCTCTTTGTACACTTCTAAATATTCAATTGTACTCACTTCCTGGGTAGAAAGGTCTTTCAATGCTTCAGCCATTTCTTTTTTAGAGTGAGCAGAAATATTTTTATAATCCTGGAGCTTAGACAGTTTACTTTTTAGCACTGTTAACTGAGCATTTATCGCAGCAAAAAAATCAAGTGCTCGACTTTTTGCAAGTAACTTCATTTTTTCATCAAAAGCCACCTGTAATGTTTTTTTGCTTTTTTCTTCGTCTGCATGCGCAGCAGTTAATTTTTTTAACTCTTTTGCTAAGCGTTCACTGCGTTTACTATGAATACCTTTATGAAATGCAGTCACGCTTTCAAGGTTTTTAATTACACCGTCTTTAAATAATTCGGTTATTTCACCATACAAGCTATAAACTTTTTCCAAGTCCATATCTTCATATAGACTCATGCTATGCTTAATATTTTTGATGCTCGTTTGTAGGTAGTAAAGCCTATTTTTCATTTGTGACAACTTTTCCGCCATCGAGTCAGCCTCGGCTTGAATTGAAGCATAGTTCTCAGCCACATTATAATTTTTTATATCGCTTTCTAGTTTTTTGACATCCTGGGTTAATCTAGATATTTCAAATTCGACATCTAAATCTCCAGTGTAATACTCTTTAATGATGGGATCTTTTTTAAAGGACTTTTCAAACTTATCTAGTTCTTGGTAACGTTTTCGTGTTTTTCGCTTCTGATAAACGTTATCAAGATCCAACTCAAGCAAAAAAGCATTATTAACTAATGATGAAAATGGCTGTTCTTTAGCCGTAGCTAGGCTAGAAATATAACTTCCTCTTCCTGTTCTATAAAATCTAGAGAGCACTGTGCGGAAGGTTAGGTATGGGGAATTCTTAGGTGCGTCAATGAGCATTTCTTCCATTACTGAATTAAAAGCTGCTTGACCGTACTCTTTCTCATTAAGGTAAATTTTATTTTGTTTAACCGTTGAGCGACTCGCAGTATATGGTTTACCTTTAGCTTTAAAGCTAAGCGTAAACTCCCACCCTGGTAAAAATTGTTCAAATGCAGGTATTTTATTAGAGCCTAAACAAAAATTTACGATTTGTAATAATAAGGATTTACCCACACCGTTGTATGTATTGCTTTTATTGGTGGACGTACTTTTTCCTATGATTAGTGTTAATCCATTAGGGTTGAAGTAAACATTATTAAAAGAAGGTTTATTAGCCTCTAATGAAATTAACTGCATTTTATAATTTTTCCCTGTTCGTTTATCTCAATAGCGCCACATGCATACAAAAAGTCTAAAGCTAAGATAATGTGTTCAAAATCATGACTGATCAAAAGGTCGTTTTTATCTAATTTATTGAAGATTTGTTCTGGAGTTAGTTGTCGAGAAAGCAAAGCTAATATATTAGCTCCCAACCCTAAAAGTGATTCTGATAATTTCACATGTTTCTGAGGGCTAAGCATTTTGAAGTACCTCTTCTGGAGGTTCTTCAAAAATATCACACGCCTCAAAAAAGAATGCTAAAACCGCAATTATATTTCTTTCATAGTCTCGTCTCTGTCTAGGGCATAAATCTACAGGCAGCAGTTCATCTACCATATTTTTGAAAATAATATCTGACTCAGATAATCCACTTAACTCTGAAGCCGTTACATTGTCATTATCCAAATAAGATGTGTACATTTCATTCAACGAGTCTCTAGCTTGCTGACGAGAAAATTTACTATTTGTACTAAAGTAATCTTCAACATACCCAACCTGATATGCCCCCACATTAAGGTGCATGGCAGTACCTTTACCTAATTTGTTAAAACAAATTTTATTATCAAAGTCAGGTGGTTCAGCTGTTTGTGATTCAGAGAAACCATCGTAACTTTCAGATACATAACCGACAATTTCTGCGACAATTGAATTATCTATGAAGCCAATATCTTCAGCTTTAGGGTAGTAACCACAGATTGATGCAATACTGTCTTCATCTAATTCCATGAAAATATCTTCTAACTCAGAAGATAAGAGTACGTCACACACTTGCAGATTATATTGGTTTTTGAGTCTGTTCAGAGTAGTGTAGATTTCAGGGTAAGCACCATGATACTTATCGTTGAATACGAAATAAAAGTGACTGATTTTGTGATTATGCTGGTTACTCCAATAAGAAATAAGGCCATCTAAGTCTGCTTCTATTTTTTTGATTGCAGCGCTAGCATTTCCAGTTGGATTTTCCGGTGCGTAAACTTGATAATATTTACCCTGAGACGGAATGAAACCATCATTTTTTCTATCGCCAATACTTCCTTGTGGCTTTACTTTTTTGAAATCAGGTTCGGCAGAACGCATAATGTCATAAAATAAATTTTCAAATGCTGTGCCATTTGATTCATGTATTCTTAGTTTAAATGCTTTGCGTATTTCTAATCTTTGGTGAACGTTCAAAGGTGTTTCCTTACTACGATTACATTGATAGAAGGTTAAACAATAGTCTTAGCCAGGTGTCAATGTTCCTTATAAATTCTTCCACTTAAGTTATCACTTTAAAAAACACCTGTAAAACAAAGTAGTAACTATTACTAACGGCTTTGGATTCAAATAATGCTTAGCTTCAAAAGCAGCCAACAAAAAGCCCCTTGCGAAGTCCCAAATATAGGGGCACTTCACAAGGGGCTTTGGATTCAAATAAACTAAAGTAGTTTACTCTGATTCTTTAGGCCGTAATTTCATTCTTAGTCCCATAAATATACCTACTGCCCCAATGAAAATTAATCCAATAGCAAACCAGTATATAGATTTGGTGTAGTCCCCATGTTTAGATTTTTTTTCTTCAAAGTTTGTAACTTCTTTACCATCAATGACCATCTGATAAATAATAGGGGTAGAATTTTCATCCGTTTTCTGAACAATCATTTCTATCATAGGTTGCTCACCACGACTTAATATGTCTGTAATAGCATCATAGTTTCCGTAATGCCTATAGTAAGAGAATTGTCTTGATTTGCCTTTAGTTTTGAAGTCAATTTTCCACCCTTGAATTTCGATGTCAGAAATCTTTCCTATGATTTTATTTGTATTTTCGATTTCTGGAAAAGAACTATTACTGTATCCCCACGAAAGCAAGACGATCCCTAACAGCATTATTAGCGTTCCAGATATCAAATAAATAAATTTCGTTATTATAAATTTCATTAGTCTTCTCTTCTAACCTCTTGGGCGGTAAGAACAATTGCGGCTTCAGCAACTTCACTTACAATATTTTTACCTACAATTCCCACTGTACTTACCGTAGCTATAGCTGCTGTTGCTCCCCCTTCGAAAGCTTTACCAGCCACTTTAACACCGTCAACGTCTATAGGGTTACCTTGAGCTAGATCTCCTGCTGCATCTGCTGACGCTTGGGTTACACCTGCGGACGCAGCACCAGCGGAAACAGTTTTAGCAGTTTCTTTCGCAAGCACCTTCGTTGTAGCGGGAGCTAGTTGCTTTATAAGACCAGAAACAGCTTTACTACCTACACCACCACTGATGACTCCTATAAGAGCACCAACCCCTCCTGCTATTAATGCTTCACTGTCAGAGAAACCCATATCTTTTGCTTGATTATAAGCAGTATAAGCTCCAATGGCTCCACTAATAAATGTCAGGAACTCACCATTAGGATCAGTATATTTATAAGGGTTGTTATTAACATACATATAGCGATTAAAAGACATTACAGGATTTTTAGCCGTATACCCAACCGGATCATTAGAGTAGAAACGCCCGATAACTGGATCATAGTATCGTGCCTGCATATAAAATAATCCGAAATACGAACCAGAGTATTTTCATGCAGTTAGGGGGAAGCCGCTATGCGGAATGAACCAAATTCCTTGGCTATATTTGAAAGAGCAATATCCATGTAGATACAAAATTTATAATACCACTGCGTACTAATTAAATTTTGGTATAGATAAAAACAAGAAAGGTCACTATAAATAGTGACCTATACTTCTTTATACAGCGAGCCGTTTCCGACAAACACCTTAGGTTAAGCTGCTTCCGCCAAGGCTATATCTCTTGTAGGTGGACTTGCGTCCTCATTTGTTACTTTACTATATAGCATTAGTATTTGCAATACAGATTAAGATGTTTGTTCTTCTAATAATTGCCACAATTCATCTTTTTCCTGTTTGAGTTTATCTAGTTCAGATTTTAACTGAGTAGTCTCTGTTTCGAGTTCCGCTAATTGAACTTTAGCTTTATCTCCCTCTTTGAGAATATTACTTCCACCTATACCATTGAAAACCGCTTTTTTAATGGTTGTTACATCTTCGTTGGAAAGCTTTTTTTCAACTCTATTGTCGTAAACCCTTCTACTATTTTTTTCGTATCGCAAAGGAAAAAGCCTATGCCCAGAAACAAAGCTAATTGCTCCAGCCTTAGCGTA
>Ga0209396_1005346_pt1 | contig 12165 bp, 11 predicted proteins | sample GOMGulsemesocosm_6_FD_184638 | JGI IMG/M metagenome (GOLD analysis project Ga0209396, IMG submission 184638) | Methane-oxidizing microbial communities from mesocosms in the Gulf of Mexico - GOM8C Gulf of Mexico (SPAdes) (version 2) | ecosystem: Environmental > Aquatic > Marine > Cold seeps...
TTTAGAAATGTCTGAGCACGCTGAAAAAATTAGAGCAGCATTAACCGATGTTATTGCTAGTGGCGATCGTACTACCCGCGACTTAGGTGGCTCACATGGGACTACTGACTTTACGCAAGCGATGCTAGATAGACTTTAACCACAGCCGGTATTGTAGCTAAAACGAAAACGCCGATAAATTAACTTTATCGGCGTTTTTTATTGGGGTTATCGCTTAGTAAGCCTGTATATTTAGATTTTAGTTACAATGATGCTATTACTAGCATTTGCTACTTAGCTAAACAGGGCTATTTCATCGGCGGTTAATTCACGCCATTCACCCGCAGGTAAATCGGCCAGGTGAATGGCACCGATTTGCTCACGATGCAAACCAATAACTCTATTCCCTACCGCTGCAAACATCCGTTTTACTTGATGGTATTTCCCTTCGGTAATCGTTAACAACACTTCATTGTCAACATCACTGTTGGTGTCTATGGTTAACCTTGCAGGACGAGTTAATGAAGACTCCCCCTGTAATTGAATGCCCTGCTTAAAGTGTTCAATTAACGCCGCAGCGTTATCAGGCTCAATAATATTTCTTAACCAGACTCGGTAGGTCTTTTCACAAGACTTTTTAGGGGAGATAACATTATGTGACCAACGACCATCATCCGTAATCAACACTAAACCGGTGGTATCGGCATCTAATCGACCGGCAATATGTAAATCAAATGCCTTATCAACCTCGAGAAAGTTTAATACTGACGGGTAAACCTCATCAACATTAGAACAAATACTATCGACTTCTTTATGCAACATATAATAACGGGAGCTTCGTGCCGTTAGCTGCTGACCGTCAATGGTGATGGTATTATTTTCATGCACTTGCATCGCTGAGTTTTTAGCAATCTCACCATTAACGGTGACTTCGCCCGACTTCAGTAGCTTTTTCGCTTCGCTGCGAGTGAGCTCGGTACTTTTGCAAATAAATTTATCAAGACGCATCTTAGGCTTCGGTCCAAAACCAGTAACCTTGATTAAGCATGGCAATCATAAAAGTAACAAAGTGAGCATTATCACACCAAGGTGCTAACTCTGCCGGTGATACCATTATTTGATCGCATAAACATTTAATAATTGGCGCTATCTCAGGTGAAAAATTAACTTCTTCGCCATTGATATAGCAACGCCCTTGCGCAATAGAATCTTCAAAATAAAAGGCACGTAAACCACCGAGCCTTTTAATGGCATGAACACCTAATAGCTCACTAACTTCATCAGCGGCAAACGGCTCATCACTCGCCATTAAATCAAGCTCATGTTTCGCACTGGTTAGAAAGCTGCCGACATAGCGCTTAAATACTTTGTCATCATCAAGTAATTGCTGAAGTTGCTGTTTAATACTCGCGTAATCTTCGTTGCTAATGTTACCGCTTTGCTCAGTTACTTGACGATTAGGATCGCCTAACAAGTCAGTGCCAAGCTCGTTATCAATTAAGTGATCAGCAAAACCACTTAACAAACTGATAGAAGAGTTCGCTCTAAAGCCCACCGAAAAACTCATTGAGTCATTTAATGAAACCCCTTCGTGCGGAAAGCCCGGAGGAATATACAAAATATCGCCACACTCGAGTTCAACATCAATAATGGCTTCAAAAGGCTCAACATGCAGTAATGATTCATGGGCAACAACTTCAACATGTTTACCAAAGCCACCAACACGCCAATGTCGCTTACCAGAGCCTTGACAAATAAAGACATCATAATTATCGACATGTGGCCCGACACTGCCACCTGAAGTAGCAAAACTCGCCATAATGTCATCTAAACGCCAGTGGGGTATAAACCTAAACGGTTCAATCAGCTCAGCCGCTTCTTCAGAGAAGTTATCAAGTGCTTGTACTACTAACGACCAATCACGATCGCCTAAGTGTCCATAACTTTCAAAAGGGCCAAACTCGGCTTGCCATTGACCAGATTTTTTCGAGACTAAACGAGATTGAACAGCTTCTTCCATGGCAATACCCGCAAGTTCATCTGCGGCAATGGGATCGGAAAAATCTTTAAAGCCCTGCTTGATCACAACCGGCTGTTTTTGCCAGTATTTTGTTAAGAATTCTTGTGGGGATAACTGATTTAAATTTAAGGTGTACATGAGGATCTCTTTCTATTTCAATTTTATTCGTTTACAAATTTAAACTTGCTGCGTAAGCACGTGCTTTTTCAAGATCTTCTGGAGTATCTACCCCTTCTACCGGCACCATAGTATTAGCGACAGCAACGTGAATGTGCTCGCCCTGATAAAGTACTCTTAATTGTTCAAGTGCCTCTACTTGCTCTAATTGGCTGGTAGGCCAAGCAACATAATCTTTAATAAAGCCGGCTCGGTAAGCATAAATACCGACATGACGTAGGTAAAATTCACCTATTTCACTGATCGCCTCGTTACCTAAAAATCGCTCTCGATCATAGGGAATAGTCGCGCGACTAAAGTACAAGGCATAACCATCTTTATCGGTAACTACTTTCACGGCATTAGCATTGAAAGCTTCATCAACGCAGTCAATATTGATTGCTAAAGTAGACATACGAGCATTTTTATTAGTACCAGGCTTTGATGCTGAATTAGCGCTTAATAGATCAATATTTTGGTTGGCCAAGTTACGCGCTACTTGAGCAATATTTTCTGGTGGGATAAAAGGCTCATCCCCTTGAACATTCACTATGATTTCGTCATCACTAAACTGGTACTGCTCCATCACTTCAGCCAAGCGTTCGGTGCCTGATTGGTGATCGGCGCGGGTTTTGCACACTTCACCGCCAAAACCTTGTACCACTTTTTCAACATCATCATTATCGGTGGCGACAATCACTTTGCTGGCACCACTTAACAGCGCTTTTTCAACAACCCATTGGATCATAGGTTTACCGCCAATATCAGCTAAGACTTTCCCAGGTAATCGAGAAGATTGAAATCTTGCTGGAATAACAACAACGAACGGGCTAGTGGCAACTGTCATCAGTTAGTCTTCCTGTGCGTTGTTACTGTCGGTAGTGCTTTCGGTATCACTCTTGGTATTACTCTCGGTATTAGTCAAGGTATGAGTGTCGGTATCGTCACTGCCAAAATGGCGAGCTTCATTTTCTAACAACACCGGAATATCTTTTTCGATGGCATACGCTAAATGATCAAATTTACAAATCAGCTCTTGCTGTGCTTTGTTGTAATCAAGTTTGCCTTTACACACTGGGCAAGCCAATATTTCCATTAATTTTGTATCAAATGCCATGATTAATTTCTCTTTAGTCTTAAATTATATGAGGTCGATTGCAGTGCTTAAATAGTCTTAGTCTTAGTCTTAGTCTTAGTCTTAGATAAGGTTATTCTTTTTAACTGCGCAGTCAATATTTGCTGCTCTGCTGCTGAAAATTGAGCCGTCACCGGTAAATACCACCAATGCCCTTGCGCGAATGGTTGACATTTTACCGCATCTTTCTCGGTCATTAATAGCGGTAAATCGACAGTAAATGCAATAAAGTCATCGACGCTAAAACTTTTATGATCAATAAAACCTTGCTGGTTTGATAAAGCAAAGCCCTGCTGGGTTAACGTATCAAAAAATCGCTGTGGATCGCCAATACCCGCAATGGCATTAACTGTCGGCCATTGCGCTAAAAACAGCTCCAACCCCATTGTTTCACCGGTTTTAATATTAACGACATTTTTTGCTGCCAGTGTCATTAATAAAGAGTTGTCTGTCGGTTGCTGCTCTAAACTCGAATCGGGCTTGAGTTTAGTTGTTGGCTTACGGCCGTTATAAATAAGTACATCGGCAAGTGCTAAACGCCACTTGCCTTCGCGCAATGGACCCGCAGGTAAAAGTAAGCCATTACCAAATAGCCGTTTACCATCAATAACGATAAGCTCTAGATCGCGCTGTAAGCGATAATGCTGTAAACCGTCATCACTAATAACCACATCACAACCTTGTGCGATGATTTTTCTTGCGTTAGCAACACGATCGGGGCCAACCACTACCGGTACGCTGCACCGCTGATAAATAAGTACTGGCTCATCACCCGCTAAATCTGTGGTGCTAGTTTCATTTAACAAATACGGGGTTTGGGTAACCGTACCACCATAACCACGAGAGATCACGCCGGGTTTTAATCCTAACCTTTTCGCCAACTCAACTAAACAGACTACCACCGGCGTTTTACCATTACCACCGACGCCAATATTGCCAACTACAACCACCGGTTTTTCAACGGATAGCGCCTTGAAAATTCCGAAGCGAAATGCCAATCGTCTCAATAAGCTAAGGCCATAAAATAACAACGTAACAGGCAGTAACAGCGGTACTAACCAATATTTAGCTTGATGCTGCTCAAACCAGACTTTTTCAATTAAACGCACATTATCTCCACTGCTCAGCGCGGTAACTAAGATTCAAATTGAAAGCGATGAAGCTGTGCATAAGCGCCTTGTTGTGCAAGTAAATTGTGATGGCTGCCTTGCTCGACTATCTTGCCTTGATCCATGACAATAATTTTATCTGCATTTTCAATGGTAGATAATCGATGGGCAATAATAATAGCGGTTCTATTTTTCTGCAGCGTTTTTAAGGCATCCTGAATATGACGTTCAGATTCAGTGTCTAATGCACTCGTTGCTTCATCTAAGATTAAAAATGGTGCATCACATAATAGTGCCCGTGCAATTGCAACTCGCTGGCGTTGACCACCCGAAAGCAACGAGCCATTTTCCCCAATATTTGACTCTAATCCTTGCGCCATGCTTTGTGCAAATTCCATCACATGAGCACTTTTTGCCGCTGCGATAATATCTTCGCGACTCGCCTTAGGATTACCGTAGGCAATATTGTTAGCAAGGCTGTCGTTAAATAACACCACTTGCTGTGACACATAGGCAAATTGGTGACGTAAATCTTTTAAATGATAGTGTTCAATATTAACACCATCAATTAACACTTCACCTTGGCTGGCAGCGTAGAAACGTAATAAAATAGCGCTTGCGGTCGACTTGCCACTACCAGACCGCCCAACAAGTGCGAGGGTTTCACCTGGGTTTAATTCAAATGAAATGTCTTGCAGTGCCCAATTGGGCGGTTCGTCACTATTTTCCTGATAGTCATAAGCGAAATTAACTTGGTTAAAGTTAATTTTCCCTTGAGATTTAATTAAACGGTTCGTGCCGGTATCTTTTTCTTTATCTTGATCTAATACTGCAAATATACTGACACAAGCGGCCATGCCCTTTTGGAATTCACTATTAACATTGGTGATCATTTTTAACGGTCTTAGCAGCATGGTCATGTAGGTAATGACACTAACAAAGCTACCCGCAGAAATACTGTCACGTAAGGTTTCGGTATTTACCGCATAAAAGACAAAGGCTAACGCAAATGAGGCTATAATTTGTATTACTGGCACACTGCCTGATTGAGCAGCAACCAATTTCATCCGCTGTTGACGGTTATTTTTATTTATTTGTTCAAATCGAGAAAATTCTTTTTCTTGTCCGCCAAAAGTCACTACTACCTTATGACCATTAAAGGTTTGCTCTGCTGCCGTAGTCACCTCTCCCATCGCTCCTTGAATACTTTGGCTTACTTGACGAAAGCGTTTTGAAACAAGGGTAACGATAATAGCGATTAAAGGGGTAATGAGAATAAAAATTATCGATAGCTGCCAACTGATATAAAACATTAAACCAATTAAACCAATAACAAAGGCGCTTTGCTGAACAATAACGAGGATCGATTTACTTACCGAGTGTAATACTTGCTCGGTATCAAACGTTAATTTAGAAATTAAATTACCGGTCGATTCTTTGTCATGAAACGAGACGGGCATGGCCATAATATGTTCAAATAAATGTTGCTTTAAATCGGTCACCACATGATTACCGACCCAAGCTAAGCAGTAATTTGCTACAAAATGAAAAACGCCTCGAATAAGAAACGCAACTACCACAAATATTGGCGCCCATTTCATGAACTCAGGATTTGCACCTTCTAAGCCTTCATCAATTAACGGCTGTAGTTTTGATAAAAAATAAACATCAATCGCCGCATAACCGAGCATGCCAATAATAGCGACCACAAACCCCAATTTATAAGGTTTAGCATAGCGAAGTAGGCGCTTAAAGTTTTGCCAAGTACTGGCATTAACGGGTGTTACCATGAGAAATGTAAACTCTTAGAATGATGAATTTTTGACAATAGATTGATTTTACGTGATTCCTTTTCAACAACCAACTTTTTCTACGCTTATCGCTCAGTTAGCAAACCAAAAAGGGCGTAGGTGCTGCTGATAGTTTTTGATTATAAAACCGGTTTTAGAAAAATTAATGACTATTTGGCCAACGTCGGCGGTGGTTAATAATTCAACCTGTTGTTGTTGATATCGGTTAACAACAACAGGCACTGGCATCTGCCAGCGATTATAGAAACCAGCACTGACAAGCGCTAATTTAGGTTGAAGATGACGAATAAACTCAGCACTTGAAGACGTTTTAGAGCCATGGTGCGGCACAATAAGCACATCGGTTATTAATGTCGGGTATTGCTGAATGAGCGTCTGCTCGACCTTTTTCGATATATCACCAGTTAACAGCACGGTATTTTTCCCATCTGAAATATATACTACACAAGAATCATCATTGTCTTTGCCTTGCTTGCTTTTAGGCGATAACATTTGTAATGTTATATGTTGCCACGAGAGCAACTGACCTTGCTGGCAGCTTTGCTGGTTTAGGCTAGTATCAACATTGAAAATTAACTGGTTAATATCAATTTTCTGTTGTAAACGCAGTAACCCACCGGCGTGATCATTATCACTGTGACTTATAATCACGGTATCCAGTTGGGCAATACCTTGGTTTTGCAAGTAAGGTAAGATCACGGCATCGACCATATTAAAACCACTGCCATATGACGCCCCCGTATCGTATAAAATAGCACGACCTTGCTTTTGAAGTAGGATCGCTAACCCCTGCCCGACATCAAAAACCACTAACTGCCAATCAATATTAGCTATATTTTCGTTGTTAACTTTTGTAGAAACATCCTCATTATGTGAAATGACTTTACCCATATTATCTTTATTAGCATTTACTCTTTGTGGAACATTCTTGGCCTGTAACGACCATTGATTAACAGAAAGTAAAGGTAAAACCAGCAATACTAACGCAATCACGGCCATTGATACCCAGTCTCTTTTCAGCAAAGGGATTTTAAAGCAGTACAGTAAAAAACTAACGGTGATAACCGTGGCAATAAGGTAATGACTAGTGCGACTACTGAGCGGATATATAGCCCAAGAATGAGTAGATAACCAATGTAAGTAATCCCATAACCAAGCTAATGAGGATAAACAAAAAATAATAATTTGCGTTGCGAATACCTCAGAAAATAGTGATATCACCACCGATAATAAACACAGCGGGATAGTGATAAAGCTCATCCACGGGACCGCGACGATATTGGCAAATAAAGACACCGCTGAAATTTGTTGAAAAAATAAAGCAGCTAATGGCCACAGCATGATGGTTAAACAACATTGAATTAACAATAAGCCTTTAATAAACCGCCACCACTTAGCACCTTTACCGATGATATATTTAAAGCGCCATAAAGTAACAAAGATCACAGTTACCGCATAAACCGACAACCAAAAACTAACACTGAGTAAACTAAATGGTGATGATAGGGTAATAATAAATAGTGTTAGTAATAGCCAACGTTTAACAGTAATTTTGATCGCTAAAAAGCGGATCAGCCAATAAATATTAAGCATGATTAATGCTCTGACGGTAGGTAACGAGAAACCGGCTAAATAGCCATAAACGCAAGCGGATAATAAACTGATCATAACAGCCGTATAAATGATGTTACTGCGCTGCAGCGTTTGGCCGAAAGAAGAAAGCCTAATAGGTAGTAATCTAATCAACAACAAAGCAACATAATAGCTCCCCGTTGCGACCAACCCAATATGCAACCCTGAAATAGCGATAAGATGTCCCGTACCCGTTGCCTGTAATACCTGCCATAACTCTTTATTTTCATCACTATTTAATAAACTACGATCACCAAAACCTATCGCTAATAACAATGCAGATAAGCGGTGTGGGGGTAGTAAGTGAGTATAATGATTAAACAGTTGCTGCCTTAATGACGGCTTTTGCCCAATAATTATATTTTGTATCGAGGGGACCACGTAGCCGGTTGCTGAAATTTGTTTGCTGTTTAACCAGGTTTTATAATTAAAACCGCCCAAATTACTCAAACCATGTGAGGGTTTAAATTTTACTGATAATTGTATTTTCTGTCCTTGCTGTAAAGTTAAACGAGGACTTTTCCAGCTCAGTCTCATGTTAATGGCACGCGTTAACACTTGGCTATCTAATTGTGTAACTTTCAGCGTAAAGCGTACACGTTGTATCGTACTAGCAAGTGCTTTGATATTCGGGTTATTAACCGCCATCATTTGTAAGGTTAATATTTCACCCTGAACTACATGACGTTGATGAACAATATCTTTAACCACCAAGCCATTAGCCTGCCAAAGTTGATCAAATGAATTGACCGAAAATAACAACCAACAGCCGCCAATCAAAAAACCGCTACATAAACGGAAAGATTTGAAGAGAAATAAGCTAATAGCGAGTAATATAAGTAAAATTAGTAGAAAAAAATCTGGCACTACTGGCAAAAATAGTGACAAAATAGCACCAACAAAAAAACTCGCTAGCCACTTATCCATAAAGAATTAAATACGTCCTGTATTGTGTGCTTAATTGTTATTAATAACCGTAAGATAATTAGTCAGTATATGCCAAAAAAGTTAATTAAGCGCTTAATGCCAGATCCTCAAAGTATTAAAAATAATAAACACTTAAAAGTTTTTGGAAATTTGTTACATAATCCACATTTATGGCATATGAACCGTCATTCAGTGGCAAAGGCATTTGCAATTGGTCTCTTCTTTGCCTTTATCCCAGTACCTTTTCAAATGATTCTAGCAGCTGGCACTGCAATTTTGATGCATGGGAATTTACCGCTATCGATAGCATTAGTCTGGTTAACTAATCCCTTAACGATACCCGCGATTTTTTATTCTTGCTATATCGTCGGGGCTTTGATTTTAGGGGCACCGGCACAAGAGTTTGTTTTTGAAGCAAGTTGGCAATGGATACTAGCTAGCTTATCGACTATTGGGCCATCATTCTTACTTGGCTGTGGGGTATTAGCCGTTGTTTTTAGTTTAATTGGCTATTTCAGCATTCAAGGATTATGGCGCTATAGCGTGATCAAAGCTTGGCAACAACGTAAAAGAAACCGATAGGTTTAAGCTTGTGGTTTTGTAATTGAGAAGTGTTGATAGGCTCTATCAGTAGCAATTCGACCTCTAGGCGTTCTCTGTAGAAAGCCTTGTTGGATCAAAAAAGGCTCCAGTACATCTTCTATTGTTTCACGCTCTTCGCCAATGGCCGCCGCTAAGTTGTCTAATCCTACCGGCCCCCCCATAAACTTATCGATAATGGCATGGAGTAGCTTCCGGTCCATAATATCAAAACCTTCGTTATCAACCTCAAGCATATCAAGTGCAGCTGCTGCGGTATGCTGATTGACAATCCCTTGTGTTTTAACATCAGCATAATCTCTTACTCGTCGTAATAGCCTGTTAGCGATACGCGGTGTGCCTCTTGAACGTTTAGCAACTTCTAATGCCCCTTCCTTATCTATAGACAAGTTTAAAAAGTGAGCTGAGCGGGTAACGATTGTGGTTAAATCAGCGACATTATAAAACTCTAAACGTTGCACAATACCAAACCTATCACGCAATGGAGACGTGAGTGCTCCGGCACGTGTAGTAGCACCAATTAAGGTGAATGGCGGTAAGTCTAGTTTTATAGAGCGAGCAGCAGGCCCTTCACCAATCATGAGATCTAATTGGTAATCTTCCATTGCAGGATAGAGGATCTCCTCGACGACCGGACTCAAACGATGAATTTCATCAATAAACAGGATATCGTGTTCTTCTAAATTAGTTAATAACGCCGCCAAATCTCCGGCTTTTTCTAGTACCGGTCCTGATGTTACCCGAATATTAACGCCCATCTCATTAGCAACAATATTCGCTAAGGTAGTTTTCCCTAGACCCGGCGGTCCAAAGATAAGTAGATGATCTAACGGTTCGCCACGATTTTTGGCTGCCGGAATGAAGATTTCCATTTGCGCTTTTACATGCGCTTGGCCGGTATAATCAACCAACATTTTAGGGCGGATTGCTCTATCGACACCTTCATCTTCAATTGTCGCTATTGGCTCAATTAAGCGATCTGCTTCAATCATTTATCATTTACCCTGTTTGGAATTTATATGTACTATATTTATTTATACGCATTGTCGACTGCATTTATAGCATTGACTTCAATGCAAAGCGGATAATGTCTTCACTAGACATGTCATCACTATATACTTGTTTAACGGCTCTATCTGCCTGTGCTTGTTTATAACCGAGAGAAATAAGTGCATTTATTGCATCGCCCTTATGATCATTAAAGCCGTTTACCAATACTTGATTAGTATTTAACTGTATCGGAACCGTACCACTTACCGCGGCAGTTGACGTTATTTTCCAATCCTTTAAGCGATCACGCATTTCAATGAGTAAACGCTCAGCTGTTTTCTTACCAACCCCCGGTATTTTGACGATTCCAGAGACATCGTCATGAGCAACACAGCTAACAAATTGATCGGCGGACATTGCAGATAACACGGCGAGTGCCAATTTAGGTCCAACCCCATTAACTTTAATTAACAGACGAAATAATTTACGCTCGGTAGTATTGGCAAAACCATACAGTAATTGTGCATCTTCTCTGACTACAAAGTGGGTATAGATCACTGCTTGCTCTTGCAGCTCAGGGAGAGCATAAATACTGGTCATCGGCATAGTGACTTCGTAACCAACACCTGCGCATTCTATCAGTATTTCGGGAGGAAATTTTTCAGCTAACGTTCCAGATAAGCGACCGATCACAATATAAACCTATTATTTTTAGTAATTGGCAAAATAATAACACTAGATATATATACAGTAAACAGCATTAGGCATTAGTTTTAACTTAGCGCTGGAATATCATAATTTCAGGTTGATTAATCGCCGTTATTAAAGCGACGTGAACTTTAGTAAAAAATGACCGCTAATTCGTCTCCTTAACTCTAGGAGACGATGATATTGGAAGACACACTATTTATTAAGTTTTAACTTTGACCTATTAGGCTTACCACTAGTATTAGAGGTTGGAGTATTCGTTTTAGGATTAACGTAAATCGCACTTGCATTAGGTCTTGCACCATCAACTCTGGGTCCTTCATCTTGAGGCTTTTTCGGCTGCTTAACATAAGCTTTCTTGATAGGTGCAGGTTTATCTATTTTTTTACTACGCTCAACATGATAACGCTTATCCATCGCTTGCAATAAATTACGTAAGACTTGATCTTTACACTCTCGGTAATTTTTGTGCTCTGGTTTTCTGGAAAAAGCGGTCAGCTCAGGCTTACTTAATCTAAAATCAACCTGCTCTAATAACGTTATCAACTCTTCAGCTTTTAAATTCAACGCTATTTTGATTTTGGTGAGGATAATATTATTGGTTAGTCTCGTTTCTGGAATAGCTTGAGCACCGTCTTTTTTACCACGTTTTTCATTAATAAATCCATTTAGAAAACAGGCAAGATTAACGTCCAAACATTTAGCAAAATCTGCATCACTATCTTTCTTCAACCACTGACTAACCTGCTCGCGAGTAATGGTAACCCCGGCAGAAGAGAAAATAGCCATCATTTGCTTATCGTTATAATTAAAGGTGTAGCGTATTCTGCGCAAGACGTCGTTGTTGTTCAAAGTTTATCCTAGAAGGGTATTTCACATATATAGAGTAATTTTACCAGCTTTATGCGTTTTAGCCACTTATAACACTAACGATGTTTATGTTAAGTTTGATAACACTGTAGCAGGATATATTTTATCGCAAAAAAAACGAGCTTATCGCTCGTTTTTTGGTAAAGACACAAACTAATAGCTTAGCCTATTAGCCTCCACATTTTTTACTCTTGGTTTCACCGCACTTGCCTTCACCGCATTTCGCCG
>Ga0209396_1005349_pt1 | contig 12159 bp, 10 predicted proteins | sample GOMGulsemesocosm_6_FD_184638 | JGI IMG/M metagenome (GOLD analysis project Ga0209396, IMG submission 184638) | Methane-oxidizing microbial communities from mesocosms in the Gulf of Mexico - GOM8C Gulf of Mexico (SPAdes) (version 2) | ecosystem: Environmental > Aquatic > Marine > Cold seeps...
AATTCATTTGGGATGATTTAAATGATAAAGATGAAGACAAGCGCACTTATTATCATGAAGATGAAGAATATGATTACTTTGATACTGAACGTCAAGATGATGATATTGATGGTTACATAGGTATCGGCGTAGGCTTAGACTTAAAACCTTTCAAAATCGATTTATTCACAAGATTACGCCAAATAGATGGTCATAACTGGGAAGCAAAAGAACACTTATACAGTGGCCTACAATTATCAGTTTCATTTTAGTAAAAATAACCTGATTTATAAATTATCATAAATCAGGTTAATCAATATACCTTTAGAAATTCCTTTAAATATTAACCTTTAGGTAATACCACAAAAATCCCTTCAAATTCAGCAACAGCTTCTTCACCATCATATACAGTCACTGGCACTACAAACTTTGCTTTATCACCATTAGATACTTTTGTAAGCTTACCTTCACAGTCACTTAATTTAACACTTGCTTTAGGCTGTGTTTTTAATGGTTTTAAATACTTAATATTGGCATCAGCTAATACTATTTCACCTTCAATATTTTGCTCTTTAAGTGCTAAATATGTTGCACCCCAGCCAGTTAATGTGGCCAAGCTATAAATCGAGCCTGCAAACATAGAACCATGAAGGTTTACGTTAGCGCCAAAATCAGCACGTGTAGAAAACTGCCAGTCAGTATAACTTTCAACTTTTATGCCCATCGCATCTGAGATTGGAATTGATTCACGCCAGGTATTTTGTAAAACCTGCGCCCAATCTGGATGTCTAAACCAACCCGGTTGAGATGGACGCTTTTTTACCATGCGATAATGTTGAATATCGCCATAAGCTAAATGTGCTTTTTCTTTAACTTCATAACCATGGCTTTGATAGAAATTAAGCGCACGTTCTCTGGCAAAAAGTACCAATTCATCAACATCTTGCTCCCAGGCTAATAATTCTAATTCATTTAATAACCGACTACCTAAGTGCTGACCTCTATGTTCATCAGATACCGCCATATAACGAACTTGCGCTTGCACATGACTATTAAAGTGTAATCTTGCTACACCTAAAACATCACCTTTGTCATTTTTAATAAATCTATGCTCTGAGTCTTGCTCTAAGTCATCTTGCTCTGAGCCCCGAGGTTGATCCCAAGGCGCACGTAAAACTTGCCAACGTAATTGATAATAATCTTGCCAGTCTTGGCTACTATTGGGTGTTGTCACCTTAAACATAAAAAATCCTGTGCAGCGGTTTTATTTGCAAAATACCATACAACAAAAAACCTTAAGATAAAATACATCATTGGCATGATTGCCAAAGCTTGACTATGCTCCTAGATTAATTAGTGAAAAGATGTGTTAAATCAACCCTTCTATTTTAATCTACTAATGTTAGGTTCCTAGGAATGTATGGATTATATTAAAGCCAAAACAGGTGTGATCAGTAGCAACTTTATAAAGCATTGCAATGATATTGGTCATGTTATTTATTGGCATAAACAATATGGTCAAAATATACAGGTAAGGCAGCACAAACAATTAAGATGGCTGCTAATAGACCAAATATTACAATCAGTTATAGAAAAAGATAATCCTGAACACTTACTATTTCCTCACTTAAAAACATTATCTGAAATTTGGCAGCCACTAGAACAACCTCACTCTGTTTTAGAGCTTGGTTTAGGCGCTGGCGCTATCCGCAATTACTTACAGCTGCACTATCCAAAAGCCAATATCATTACCGTTGAAAAAAACTCTGAGATAATACATTGTTACAAAAAGTATTTTGGTGGTTTTGCAGCTTCAAATTTGCACTGTGAAGATGCAACAATTGAACTCAAAGGTCAGCAAACATTTGATTGGATAATCGTTGATCTATTTTGCAAAGTCGACCCACCTATATTTTTGTTCAAACAAGATTTTTACGAAGATATTTATCATGTACTCAATACTAATGGTTGGCTATTTATTAATTTTGTTGCAGAACATGAATCTCAATTGATTCAGTTAAAAAAAACACTTAAATATGTATTTAAGACATCCGCCGAACATATCAAAATACCTGGGTTTAGTAATCATTTATTATGGTTACAAGTATAAAATTTAGAGTCTAAAAGGTATGATAAATATCAGATGAAACAATAAAGAATTGAAAATGAGTTTACTGATTGTTGTACCAAATAGAGATATGACAAAGTTACAGACATTGTTATCAAACAGCCTTACTGAAACCCTAATTGAAATTTGGCCTAACATTCAAGATCCTTTAAAAGTCGAATTTGTTTTAGCATGGAATCCACCCAAAGATTTATGGTGTAGTTTACCCAATATAAAAGCAATTTCTTCTTTTGGTGCAGGTGTTGATGGCTTAATTAAAAACGAGCCGCTTCCTAATGTGCCTGTTTCAAGAATAGTTGATCCAAAATTAGCCGATGATATGGCGCTATATGTACTTGGCCAAATTCTTAATTTCAAATTAAGACTCAATGAGTTTCAAATCAAACAACAACAAAAATTATGGCAACCAAGAAGAGCACACCAAACATCAAAAGTCGGAATTTTAGGTTTAGGCCAATTAGGTCAGCAAACAGCACAGCTTTTAAATATAAATGGCTTTGAAGTTTCAGGTTGGTCTCGTTCTGAGAAAAATATAAATAACATTACTTGTTATCATGGTGATGAAGGTTTAATTGAAATGGCGAAATCATCTGACTTTTTAGTCTGTTTATTGCCACTGACAGCGCAAACTAAAGGTATTTTAAACTATGAACTTTTTCAATATTTACCAAGTCATGCCTGCATAATTAATGTTGCACGAGGCGAGCATTTAGTTGAAAAAGATCTATTAAAAGCGTTAGATAATAATGAAGTTTTAGGCGCTATTTTAGATGTATTTCAAACAGAGCCTTTACCTCAAGATCATGAATTTTGGTTACACCCTCGTATTATTTGCACACCACATACATCTGCACTGACCAGCATCAATACCATAGTTGAGCAAATATCTGAAAACTATCAACACATGGCAAAAGGAGAGCCTTTAATTAATTTAATTGACCCTAAGTTAGGTTACTAAAGCAAAGAATTAAAAGCTCATTGAGTTGCATTTACTGCGGAATCCTCTAAATAATTGAAATTGTATCAAGGCGATAAACTTACGAGGCCCGCTGAGCTAATGGTTTATAAGTGATTCCGGCGAGTAAGTGTAATTTAGAAAAAATATTATTCAATATCATTGCGATTACGGTAAGGCGGCAAGAATGCGAACCCCCTTGAGCTTAGTAGACTAAGTGATGGGGGTGAGCATTCGCAGCTAACAAAGCAGTAATTGTAAGGATGAATAATAATTAGGTTTCTAGGCGAAAAGTAACTGGCCCATCGTTAATTAAAGACACTTTCATATCTGCACCAAATTCACCCGTTGCTACTTTAGTTAAAGGCTCTAGCTTTTTTGACTGGCTTACAAAGTATTCATATAAACGCTCAGCTTCACAAGGAATCGCTGCCGATGAAAAACTGGGTCGCATACCTTTTTTAGTATCAGCAGCTAATGTAAATTGAGATACAACTAGCAACTGGCCCTTTATATCTTTAAGACTCAAATTCATTTTGCCTTCATCATCAGGGAAAATGCGATAACCAGATATTTTATTGAGTAACTTATCTGCTTTTTTCTCATCATCTTCTTTCTCAACACCTAATAAAACCAAAATACCTTGTTCTATTTCTCCGATTGTTTGACCATCTACAACTACTTTAGCTTCTGATACTCTTTGAATTAACGCCTGCACTGTATTTAATTACCTTATTTAAATCGTTTTTTCATTAAACAATAAAACATGTCAGATGCAATTCGAATGGCATTGGCATAGTTTATATTTTCTGAACTATGCCCCACATCATTTAATATATCCAATTTAATATTTGGATTTTGTGATAATTTTTTTGTCAGATTATATACACCAGCAAATGGTGAGATCAGATCTTGTCGTCCATGTAAAAAATAGATTGGAATATGTTGTAAATTATCAAGATTATTTGAAATGAAATCATCTTCAATAAAAAAGTCATGGGTAAAATAATGGTTTTCTAAACGGGCAACATCTAATACCTTTTCTTTATTCACCAAATGTAAATCGGCATTATGGTTTGGATACATGCCTGATAGCACTGACTCCCACTCACACCAAGCCTTAGCAGCCTTTATACATGCAAGTTCATCATCTTTATTAAGTTGATGCTTATAATACTCTAAAGTAGAGGTTACATTATGGTGACTCGCTCTAAAACTTTCGAACTGCTCAGGAAATGATTGTGCCGGTGCGCCTAATTCACCAAATAACCAATGCAAATCTTGTTTACGTGCTAAAAAAGTACTGCGAAGTAATAAACCTAAGACCTTTTGTGGATATTTAATTGCATACAATAAGGCCAAAGTTGCACCCCAAGACTCACCAGTGATCATCCAAGACTCAAGATCCAAAGATGCTCTTAGTAGTTCTATATCAGCAATCAAATGCGCTGTGGTATTGGCTTGAAGCTCAAAATGCGGTGTTGATAAACCACAGCCTCTTTGACTAAAAAGAATAAGACGATAATGCTCTGGATTGAAATAGCGGCAATTTAAAGGATTAAGGCCACTACCAGGGCCACCATGGCATATCAGAACGGGAATGCCATCTTCACAGCCATATTCTTCAACATGGATCTGATGACCATCACCAACAGCTAAATGATAGCTTCGGTGTGCTTTTTCTACTCCATATAATTGAGGCATCACTTTCCTCTTTGTATTGTGACTTAAAAATCCAATACAAAGAGTATAGCTATAGAAAAGTTAGTCTAATGTAGTTTCTTCAAGTAAGGCTCTTTTTATATGCTTTTCTTTTTTTTGTTCTTGTAGTGATGCGGTGAATTCAGCACCTAAAAGCACCACGATCCAAGACAAATAAACCCATACAAATAAAATTGGCACAGTTGCTAATGCACCATATATGACTTCATACGACGGGAAGTGGCTCATATATAAAGCAAAACCTGTTTTACTCGATTCAAATAAAACGGCTGCAAATAACGCTCCTGGTACAGCGCATTTTAAAGGTACATCAGCATTTGGCACTAAAGTATAAAGTAAAATAAATCCTGCCATTGAAATACTATATGGTAGTAATTTCAATAAAACCCCACTAAAACCGGGTATCTCCTGATCGGCAATACTTGCTAACGACACTAAATAAGATGTCACACCTAAACTAGCTCCTAAAATAACCGGGCCTAAAGTTAGTACCATCCAATAAATCGCAAATGAAAAAATCGCTTTGCGCTTGGTTCTTACTCGCCAAATTTTATTTAAAGTAATATCAATATTGCGAATCAAAAACAGTGCAACTACCACTAAAAATCCAATTCCCACACTAGTCATTTGACTGGCATTGCCCGCAAAAGCACTGATATGCTCTTTAATGGCATCACTTGAGGTAGGCACAAAGTTATTAAAAATAAAGTTTTCAATACCAGTGCGAAAAGACTCAAATACCGGGAAAGCAGAAAAAATGGCAACACCCACAGCTATCATAGGCACTAAAGACAACAAGGTAACATATGCCAAATAGCCCGCGTTTACGGTAATTTGATCTTGCTGACACCTTGAAAAATAGGCTTTCCACCAAACTGATTGCTGGTGCAAAAGTGATTTAAACTTATCAATGGTAAGGTCTAGTTTCTGTTGCATTTTTTATTATTAGTTAGTGGTCTGATACTCTATAATAGCATTATTAGGTATGATTAAAATTCAAGGATATTACTCAAATGAAAAAAGTATTATTAATAAGCACTACTTTGCTTTTATTAACGGCATGTCAAACTGCTTATTATTCTGCCATGGAAAAAGTAGGCGTACACAAAAGGGATATTTTAGTAGATAGAGTGGAGGCAACTAAAGAGTCTCAAGAAGAATCACAAAAACAATTTCAATCTTCATTAGAGCACTTAAGTGCATTAATTAATTTTGATGGCGGCGAATTACAAAGCGTATACGAACAATTAAATGATGATTATATTGCCAGTGAATCTGCTGCAAAAGATGTATCTAACAGAATCAACAAAGTTGAAGACGTAGCGATTGCTTTATTTGATGAATGGGAAACAGAGCTTGAGCAATACCAAAGCGCCACTCTTAAACGTGAAAGCCAAAAAAAGCTAAGCGCAACTCAAAGACAATTTAATAAATTATTACGCTCAATGCGTAAATCTGAAACTAAAATGGCTCCTGTTTTAGCTGCGTTAAAAGACAATACTTTATACTTAAAACATAACCTTAATGCACAAGCAATCAGTGCAATAAAAGGTGAGTTCACAAATTTAAAACGTGATATTCAGTCTTTAATAAAAGATATGAACAGCTCAATTTTAGATTCTAATAAATTTATAGAACAAATGAATCAAGGTTAAGTTTTGGGTTACATCAAAATATTGATAAAGGCTTCTTATTGAAGCCTTTTTTATTCCTTGATTTTCGATCTTAAAAGAAATAAAAAAGTGACCAGTTCTACAATACTTAAAAGATGTCAAACTAAAGTCCAACCTACAAAATCACACCGTTGAATCACAGTACAACCAAAAAAAACCGCAATTAAGCGAGTTATAAAAGTACAGAGTTAAGACTCATCTCCATTTATTTCAGTCAATTGAATCAAGTTAGCATTCATATTACTAAATAGATCATATATTACTGACACTTCTCCATCATATATAATATCAGTTACATACGCGTCTAATGGTAGTGCCATATAATCGACCAAAGTATCATCTTGAAATGAGTAATACTTCAAAAGAGTTTTCTCTTTTTGCTTTGATATATAAAACAGGCCGTTTTCTACTAATTTAATATGGTGCGGTGCTAACCCTCTTTCATTTTCAGGCAATTTAAATAAAACTTTGACTTCACCTAAAGATGTTTTTTCTACAAGTTGCTTGTGCTCCATATCACCATAATAAAGTGAACTTCCACTTTTACTTTCTTGCATAATTGCACCAGCATTCACTAAGATCTTTTTATAATCTCCAGTTTGAACATTCAACTTATATATATTGTACTGGCCATTTTCCCTCTTACTAAAATAAAGATATTTTTGATCGTTCGACCAAGATAATAAAAATATATGTTTTGGAATGTTTATATGGCTAATTTCCAAATTGCTTGTCAAATCTAATACAACAATCTCAGATTTAAGGTTTTTCCTAAATACTGTTGCAAGCTTATTTTGTTGTAGATTTAAAATAGGCCGTTCAATCATATTGGCCCTTATATTAGATATTTTTTGAACTTCATTATTATGAGAGCGCCAAATATCGTAAAGCCCATTTCGATTCGAAACAAAATATAACGCATTAGTTTTACTGGCATAAACACCATTGATATCAATCATAGTGCTATTTACATTCTTATCTATTGTAAATGTCCTACTGTCAGATTTATGCAGTCCTATGTTTTTAGTAAAGTTCTTAAAAATTAACGAATTCAAACCTGGCTGACTGGTCACTAAAGTCGGCGTATATCCAGGAAAAGTTTCATAAATAGATAATAAAGCGCCACTTTTTAAATCAAGCTCCCATATTCCTTTTTTATCTTTTATGTTGCCAGATACCCACATGATTTTTTCATCTTTTAAAGATAAACCCGTTATGCGGCTAAAATCTGACAATACTTCAGAAGAATCTTTATTCAAAATATCATATTGATAAATAGTTGATACGCCACCTCTTACAGTAGATACGTAAAAAAATGATTTATTATCAAAACTAAAAATGGGCAAACTAATCAATTTATCCCTTGTTTCGATTAAAGTAAACTTAGTATTTTCATTAATGTTAAGTAAAACCAACTGCATTAAACTATTTTTCATCACAGATAAAACAAAATAAGTGCCATTATCAGAAACTGAAAACTGAAATATATTATGCTTTTTAGATGAGATAATTTCGGTGTTATTGGTGGCTATATTATGTTTAATAATAGAACATACATTTCGTTCTATGCATTTAATATAAAACCAATATTTACTATTTGGTGACCAAATTGGCTTTTTATACTCTGCATCTGTTTGGGTTATTTCTGTTTCTTGATACGTTGTTAAATCCATAATCACTAACTGATTATATTGATCTGTAGAATTAGCTTTTTTTGTAAACAATACTTGATCACCCATAGGGGAAATAGCAGGCATATCAGAATAAAAACTATCATTAGTCAGTATAGATGGTTTCATTTTGATTTTTTTTACATCTTGCTGATACATTAATGAACCAATAAGCATAAAGCTCAGTGTTAACAATAACAGTAATATTAGGTGATTTTTTGCAGGTATTATCTTCTTTTTTGTAGCACCCTCAACAGCATCAGGCGCAATATCAAAAATAAAGCAGTAGCCTTTGCGAGCGATTGTTTCTATATAAATCGGCTTTTTAGGATCGTCATTTAAGACTTTTCTCAATTCAAAAATGGCACGCGTTACAACTTCAGGACCTGTTACAGTTTCAGGCCATAAGGCTTGTGCTATTTCAGTACGACTCACCACCTCTTCTTTATGTTGTACTAAAAAGCATAACACCTGCATTATTTTTGGTTCAATTTTAAATTCAGTTTCATTTAATTTCAGCTTATTATGCTTTGGTTGTACTAAATACTCTCCTAATTTATAACTTTTCAAAACTGACACCACCTAGTTAAGATACTGATATTAAATAAAAATAAATCCATAATAAATACATTATATCAATATTATAGCTTTAATAGTTAATCCATATATAAAAGATTAACTTTTTATTAACTTGTGATGAAAAATGACAAAAACACAACTAAAATCATGCATATTAACAGCTACTTTTGTAATGATTCCGCACGTAACTCAAGCTGCTAATATTACTATTAATTTAGAAGGAAAAGGAGAAGTGATAGCACAAGAAGCCAATATTAATTGCACTGAAAACTGCGTTCTTACCAACGACTTATCTAAAAACACCCTTATTGCATCAGCTAATTCAGGTTGGGATTTTTCTGGATGGAGCGACCAAAAATGTGATTCAGGTTCAGAGGCTATTGTCAGTAAAAACTATAAGACCCTAGGAACCGCATCTGGTGGTGCTAAAACATTAATCACAGGGGATCTCAACAATGATAATTTAGATGATTTAGTCACAATTAGCTTATTCAATGGGCAAGTGACTGTGAAGCTCAATGAAGGTGGCGGCGCCTTTGATACAAGTAGCGTAGTAAGTGATTTAAATTACCCAACAGCGCTTGAATTATATGATTGGGACACAGATGGTGACTTAGATATATTTGTAGCTGAATATGGTAGTGGCTTTATAAAAATGTATTTAAATGATGGTAATGGCGATTTTTCATTTAATAAAAATTTTAGCTTTAATAATGCAAGACCTTATTCGTTTGCTATCGCTGATAAAAATAATGATGATTTAGCAGATTTCTTAATTTCTTCATTTACGGCCGATATATCAGGTGATTTATCCACATTAGTTACCAGTATTACTTCACCTATTACACAATGGCATCTCAATTCAGAAGATCAATTTTTTGCAGAAGAAAAAATATCTAATTATGCAGCAATGACAATAGATATCCATAAAGAAAATAATCAAATATCGATTATTTCAGCTGAAATTGAAAATGGTGAGGTTTCACTTTATAAATCGGGAAAAAGAACAGTTGTTGATATAGGGGGTGGTACATATGGTGCGGCATTTGGCGATATAGATAATGATGGTTTCATTGATGTATTAGCTGCACATTATAGACCATCAAGATTAAACGTATTATATGGTAAAGGTACCGAACAGTTCTCTTCGCCTCATTTAATTATCAGTCCAAGTGAAGGGGTAACAGCCACTACATTTGGAGATTATAATCAAGATGGTTATATTGATGTGGCAACAGGTGAATTTAATAGTAAGGTATTTTATTACTTCCCTACCATAAGCTATAAAGATTGTATTATTTCAACTGAAGCAGATATATCTGTCACAGCAACATTTACCGAAGCACCAGTCGCAACAACTCCAAGTAACCCAGTTAAAGCAAAGCCTGCTAGTGATCAATCATCAGGAGGAAGTCTCTTTTTAACTTTATTACTCTTGGGCTTTTTAACTTTAAACAAAAGAAAAATAAACTAAAAAAAACCAACAAAAAACCCGCTAATTTAGCGGGTTTTTTTTAATCTTAAATTAAAGTGTGAAGTTAAAACCTCACAACAATCAATTGTAAATTATTACTTAGAAGGACGACCTACACGCTTACGCTCACCTTCAGTAAGGTGACGCTTACGAATACGGATGTTTTCAGGTGTTACTTCTACTAACTCGTTATCATCAATAAACTCAAGCGCTTGCTCAAGTGTAAATAAGATTGGCGGAGTAAGTGTTTGTGCTTCATCAGTTCCTGATGCACGAACGTTAGTTAACTGCTTACCTTTAAGTGCATTTACTGTAAGGTCGTTATCACGGCTATGAATACCGATAACCATACCTTCGTAAACTTCTACACCGTGACCGATGAACATTTTACCACGTGCTTGAAGGTTAAATATTGCATTAGTAAGTGCTTTACCTGTTGCGTTTGCAATGATAACACCATTCTTACGAAGACCGATTTCACCGCCTTTGTGAGGACCGTAATGATCAAATGTATGGTACATAAGGCCAGAACCTGAAGTAAGCGTCATGAAATCAGTTTGGAAACCGATTAAGCCACGGCTTGGGATCATAAAGTCCATACGCATACGACCTTTACCATCTGGTGCCATATCAGTAAGTTCACCTTTACGTAAACCTAATTGCTCCATGATAGAACCTTGATGTTGCTCTTCACAGTCAATTGTTACTGTTTCGAAAGGTTCAGATTTAACACCATCGATATCTTTGATGATTACTTGCGGACGAGATACTGCAAGCTCAAAACCTTCACGACGCATGTTTTCGATTAAGATACCTAAGTGTAATTCACCACGGCCAGAAACACGGAAGCTATCTGGATTTTCAGTTTCTTCAACACGTAATGCAACGTTATGAACTAATTCTTTCTGTAAACGCTCAAGGATGTTACGTGAAGTAACAAACTTACCTTCTTTACCACAGAAAGGAGAGTTATTTACAGAGAAAGTCATTGTTACAGTTGGCTCATCAACACTTAATGCTGGTAATGCTTCAACGTTATTTGGACAACAAACAGTATCTGAAATCTTAAGTTCACCACAACCAGTAATCGTTACAATGTTACCAGCATATGCTGCATCAGTTTCAATACGCTCTAGACCTAAGTAGCTTTGAACAGTTGCTATTTTAGCGTTACGTGAAGAACCGTTTTCACTAATGATAGTAACTTGTTGGTTAGGCTTAACAGTACCGCGTCTGATACGACCTACACCGATTACACCTACATATGAGTTGTAATCAAGTTGAGAGATTTGCATTTGTAGCGGACCTTCAACATCAGCTACTGGTGGTAATACGTTATCAATAACAGCTTGGAATAAAGGTTCCATGTTTTCAGACGGCTCGTCTAAATTCATTGTTGCCCAACCATTGATAGCTGAAGCATAAATCACTTTAAAATCTAACTGTTCATCAGTTGCACCTAAGTTATCAAATAAATCGAAAACTTGATCCATAACCCAGTCAGGACGAGCGCCTGGCTTATCGATTTTGTTGATTACAACAATTGGCTTAAGACCCTGTGCGAATGCTTTTTGCGTTACAAAACGCGTTTGTGGCATTGGACCTTCTTGAGCATCTACTAATAATAAAACAGAATCTGCCATTGAAAGTACACGTTCAACTTCACCACCAAAATCGGCATGTCCCGGAGTATCTATGATATTGATATGGTAATCTTTCCATTCGATTGCAGTATTTTTTGCAAGAATTGTGATACCACGTTCTTTTTCAATATCGTTAGAATCCATTACACGTTCTTCATTACCGCCACGAGTTTCTAAAGTACCTGATTGCTCAAGTAATTTATCAACTAAAGTTGTTTTACCGTGGTCAACGTGCGCGATGATGGCTATATTACGTAACTGTTCGATGCTCATATAATTGTCTCAGAGAATTTAATCTCGCTGATCCTAAAAAGATCTACGCTCTTTGCCGCCCTT
>Ga0209396_1005353_pt1 | contig 12154 bp, 8 predicted proteins | sample GOMGulsemesocosm_6_FD_184638 | JGI IMG/M metagenome (GOLD analysis project Ga0209396, IMG submission 184638) | Methane-oxidizing microbial communities from mesocosms in the Gulf of Mexico - GOM8C Gulf of Mexico (SPAdes) (version 2) | ecosystem: Environmental > Aquatic > Marine > Cold seeps...
TCTTAGTAGCTGCCTTACCGCCACGCATAGAGTCGAAGAACTCATTATTAGTTTCGCTTTGACGCAGCTTATCTAACAAGAACTCAATTGCTGGTACGTCTTCCATTTCTGCAAGCAGACGACGCAAGATCCATAAACGCTGAAGATCAGCTTCAGGCATTAACAAGTCTTCACGACGAGTACCAGAACGACGAACGTTGATCGCTGGGTAAACGCGCTTTTCAGCGACTTTACGATCAAGGTGAAGTTCTTGGTTACCTGTACCTTTAAACTCTTCGTAGATCACTTCGTCCATCTTAGAACCGGTATCTACTAGGGCCGTTGCGATGATGGTTAAAGAGCCACCTTCTTCGATATTACGAGCAGCACCAAAGAAACGCTTTGGCTTTTCTAATGCGTGAGCATCAACACCGCCGGTTAGTACCTTGCCAGAGGAAGGAATAACGGTATTGTAAGCACGGGCTAGACGAGTAATGGAGTCTAATAGAATCACTACGTCACGCTTGTGTTCAACTAAACGCTTAGCTTTTTCGATAACCATTTCGGCTACCTGAACATGACGGGATGGTGGCTCATCGAACGTAGAGGCAACAACTTCGCCACGAACTGAGCGCGTCATTTCGGTTACTTCTTCTGGACGTTCGTCGATCAACAATACGATCAATTCACACTCAGGATTGTTACGCGAGATTGCTTGAGCAATACCCTGCAGTAACATGGTCTTACCGGCTTTCGGTGGCGCAACGATTAAGCCACGCTGACCTTTACCAATAGGAGCAACAAGATCGATAACGCGTGATGCTAGATCATCAGAAGAACCGTTACCGACTTCTAATATCAACGGCTCATCTGGAAATAGAGGCGTTAGGTTTTCAAATAAGGTTTTATTCTTAACGTTCTCAGGCTTATCGCCATTGATTTCGCTAACTTTAAGCATTGCAAAGTAACGTTCACCTTCTTTCGGTGGACGAATCTTCCCAGCAACGGTATCACCCTTACGCAAGTTAAAGCGTCGTATCTGACTTGGAGATACATAGATGTCATCTGGGCCAGCCAGATAAGAAGAGGTTGCACTACGTAAGAAGCCGAAGCCATCTTGTAGGATTTCTAAAATGCCATCGCCGTAAATGTCTTCGCCGCTTTTAGCGTGCTTTTTTAAGACTGCGAAAATGATGTCTTGCTTACGAGAACGACTCATATGCTCGATGCCCATTTCCTTGGCGATATCCAGAAGTTCTGGAACGGATTTTTGCTTTAATTCGGTAAGATTCATAGATAGGATAAGAAGTTTTGATACTTATTAAGGAATAAAAATATACCTAAAGAGGTGGGTATATATCGAGGAGTTGTCAGTTACGACTAGATATTGTACAAATTTAATATAGACGGTTTGCTATGGACTGTCTAGGGTAAGACAGAGATAAAGCGGTATAAGTCATGCTTTATCTCTATTTGCACCTAGCTCAGGACTAGGTGCGGGTCTAACTAAATGCTTTGTTCGATGAAAGCAATTAACTCAGACTTGCTTAGCGCGCCTACTTTAGTCGCTTCAGCGTTGCCGTCTTTAAATATCATCAACGTAGGGATGCTACGGATACCAAACTTAGGCGCAGTCGCTTCGTTTTGGTCGATGTTCAATTTAGCAACTTTGATTTTGCCAGCGAACTCTTCAGCGATCTCTTCAAGAACTGGAGCGATCATTTTGCAAGGACCACACCATTCTGCCCAGAAATCAACCAATACAGGTAAATCAGAACCTAGAACGTCAGCATCAAAAGAATCGTCAGATACGGTTAAGATATTATCACTCATGGATATCTCCGGAATTTAGTTATCAGAATTTATAAAGGTGTGCATTGTACGGAGCCAGATTAAGGACGCAAGTCAAAAAATGCGGATCTAGTATAAAACAGCTATTCCGTAACATTGTCATAATCACGTATGATTCAAAGCAGTCACTGTTATATAAGGCCTTCGGGTAAGAATTCAACTATGTCAGACGTTAATCATCAAGATCCAAGTCAGCCAAGTTCTAACCAGCCAGATGCAGCAGCGCCAGCATCGAATCAGATCGCTGCCATTGATTTAGGCTCAAACAGCTTTCATATGATTATTGCCCAGCAACTTCAGGGTGAGCTACGAACAGTTGAGAAGCGTGGTGAGAAAGTACAGCTTGCCGCGGGTTTGAACGAACGGGGCTATCTTAGCGAAGAGTCAATGCAGCGCGGTTTAGAGTGTTTACGGGGTTTTGCGAAGCATTTACGCAACTTTAAGCCGGAAGCGGTAACGATTGTGGCGACCAATGCGCTGCGAGTTGCGCGTAATCGCAGCGAGTTTATCGTGCGAGCGGAAGAGATTTTAGGCTTTCAGATTGAGTTGATTGCAGGTCGTGAAGAAGCTCGATTGATCTATTTGGGAGTAAGCCATACTCAAGCCGATGATGAAGGTAAGCGCTTGGTTATCGATATCGGTGGTGGTAGTACCGAATTTATTATTGGTGAACGCTTTGAGTCCAAAGCATTAGAAAGCCTATTTATGGGCTGTGTTTCTTATACTCAGCAGTTTTTTCCAAATGGCGAGATTAGCGAACTAAATTTCCATCGTGCTGTTGCGCGTGCCCGTCGTGAGTTGTTAGAAATTCAGCAAGCTTATAAAGCGATTGGCTGGTCGGAAGTCATTGGCTCTTCTGGAACCATTCGTGCGACGGAACAGGTTTTGATTCGCAAGGGTTGGAGTGAGCAGGGCATTACCCGAGAAGGTTTGAACAAGCTCTGCTCTTGGTTAAGCTCGCACAAGTCGATTAATGATATCGAATTACCGGGTTTTAAGCCTCAGCGCCAACAGGTTTTTATTGCCGGTGTTGCTATTTTAAAAGGTATTTTTGATACCTTCAAAATCAAAACGATGAATTATTCTGATGGCGCTCTTCGAGAAGGCGCTTTGTGGGATTTGATTGGCCGCTCTGGCCATGAAGATGTTCGCCAGCGTACTGTGAATTCAATGCAGCAACGATTTCATGCGGATCTGGCTCAAGCAGAGCGAGTAAAAAACTGTGCAAAAATGATGTTGCAGCAAGTCGAGAAAGATTGGAAGTTACCGAGCACGGCGAAAAACTGGTTATTGTGGGCGGCTGAATTACATGAAGTTGGCTTGAGCATTACCCATCATCAATTTCAAAAGCACGGCGCTTATTTAGTTCAGCATAGTGATATGGCAGGATTTACACGCCAAGGGCAGGAGCTATTGTCTGTTCTACTTAAGGGTCATCGCCGCAAATTTCCTTTATCGGGAATCGAGGGCCTGAATTCCGTAGTACGCAAGCAAGCTCGCTATATTTGTATGTTATTGCGTCTTGCTGCTGTGCTTAATCACAGCCGAGGTTCGGTCGAATTACCTGAAATAGAATGCCAAGTTAAACATGCTTCAATTACTTTGATTTTTCCAACAGGATGGTTTGAGCAACATCCATTAACTCATGATGACTTGATGGTAGAAGCGAATTATCTGCAAGCCGCGGGTTTGGAGTTGATCATTGCTGAAGGCTAATACGGATCATCAGCATTAGCCTTCAGGGGATGTTCGCAGTGGAGACTATTTTGCCGCTGCGAGTTTCTCTAGCAAAATTTGCTGCGCGCGAACCACTTCGCGTTCGCCAGTTTCTTCATTCTTCTGAGGATAGGCCAAGATGTAATGGCCATCGCTGTCTAAATCCCAAGCTTGGCTATTATCGGCCAGATAACATTCAAACTCTTCTTTCATGCGACTGCGTAATTTATTGCCTTCGATTGGAAAGCAGGTTTCCACCCGATTTAATAAGTTACGCTCCATCAAATCGGCACTGGCCGCGTAGAACTCGTCTTTACCATTATTACAAAAAGAATAAACACGAGTATGTTCTAGGAAGCGGCCGACAATTGAACGCACCCGAATATTATCCGAAACGCCAGGAATTCCTGGACGCAAGCAACACATACCGCGAATGATTAGGTCGATCTGAACCCCAGATTGGGAGGCTTTATACAGTGCGCGAATAACTTTGGTTTCTGTTAAACCGTTGGCTTTCACTCGAATGTAGGCAGGTTTTCCTTCTTCCGCATGGAAGCGTTCTCGTTCGATCAGTTCTAGTATCTTCTTATGCAGAGTAAAAGGCGCATGGAATAGCTTTTTAATTCGCAGTGCTTTACCCATTCCGGTCAGCTGTTGGAATAATTTGTGAACGTCTTCGCCGATAGAATCATCAGCAGTTAGGAAGCTGTAGTCGGTATAAACTCGGGCATTACCCGCGTGGTAGTTGCCTGTTCCTAAGTGAACATAGCGGCGCAATTTATTTTGTTCTTTACGCACAATCAACATCATTTTGGCGTGGGTTTTATATCCCACAACACCGTATACTACTACCGCGCCTGCTTCTTGTAAGCGGTTAGCAAGGTAGAGATTTTCTTCTTCATCAAAGCGCGCGCGTAGCTCGATCACAACGGTGACTTCTTTGCCTTTACGAGCAGCATCTACCAGTGCGTTGACGATTTCTGATTTTGCGCCGGTACGATAAAGCGTTTGCTTGATCGCCAGAACCGATGGGTCTTTTGCCGCTTCGCGCAGCATATCTACGACTGGGGTAAAGGATTCAAACGGGTGCAGAAGCAGGGTGTCTTTTTCGCGAATACCTTCGAAGAAACTCTTTTTAAAGCTTAAGTGTTTAGGCAGACCCGGAGTAAAAGGGGTGTAGCGTAGGTCGGGTCGTTTAATCTGCCCAAGAACTTCCATCATCCGACCCAGGTTAACGGGGCCGTTCATTTGGTAGAGGTCGCTTTCTTTTAATGCGAACTTGGCGAGTAGAAATTCGACCAATTCTGTTGGGCAGTTATCGGCAACTTCTAAGCGCATTTCTTCGCCGAAATTACGCGAGTGCAATTCGTCTTCTAAGGCACTGGCAAGGTCGATGGTATCGTCATGGTCGATTTCTAAATCGGCATTACGAGTCACTCGGAATTGGTAGCAGCCTTTAATCGTCATACCTGGGAAAAGTTCGTCGGCAAAGTGGTGAATAATGGACGATAGGAATACAAAATTATCGCCATCTTCACACAGTTCATCGGGCAGGCGAATCAGTCGCGGCAATGAACGGGGTGCAGGAATCAGTGCTAAACCAGTTTCACGCCCAAAGGCATCTTTGCCTTCTAGGCTAACGATGAAGTTAAGACTTTTATTTACCAAGCGTGGGAATGGGTGCGAAGGATCAAGTCCGATCGGGCTGCAAATAGGCAGCACGTTATTATCGAAATACTCTTTCACCCAAACCTGCTGTTCTTCGGTCCAGGTAGAGCGACGCAAGAAACGAATGTTTTCTTCAGCCAGTGCAGGAAACATCACATCATTAAGAATGTCGTACTGACGCTCTAAGGTATTGGTGCAGATCTCGTTGATTTGCTTCAATACTTGTCCGGCGTGCAAGCCATCAGCACCAGCGGTTTCACGACCAAAGGCAAGTTGCTGCTTTAAACCGGCAACGCGTACTTCAAAAAACTCATCGAGATTGCTACTGAAAATACAAAGGAAGAACAGACGCTCTAATAACGGGTGCGTCTCATCCAGCGCTTGTTCTAATACGCGAATATTGAACTGCAAATGGCTCAATTCCCGATTGATATAATATTCCGGGTTTTGCAAATCAATCACTGTATCGTCAGTCGCTGACATTATTCTTCCTTATCCATAAAATTTTGCAGTTTAATCGCCGTGACGAGAAAGTTACTTATTCAACTCTTCAGCAAACTGCTTAGCATAGTAAGTCAAAATCGCATTAGCACCCGCACGTTTAATACAAGTTAATGATTCGTGCATTACGGCGATATCATCTAACCAGCCATTTTGAGCAGCCGCTTTGTGCATCGCATATTCGCCGCTTACCTGATAAACAAATGTTGGTACCCCGAACTCTTGCTTCACGCGGCGTACTATATCCAAATAAGGCATGCCTGGCTTCACCATGATCATGTCAGCGCCTTCGGCCAAATCCATTGCGACTTCATGCAAGGCTTCGTCCGTATTGGCTGGATCCATCTGATAATTTTTCTTATCAGCCTTACCAAGATTAGCAGCAGAACCTACAGCGTCACGGAAAGGACCATAATAAGCCGATGCGTATTTTGCAGAATAAGCCAGAATACGGGTATTCACATGACCTTCGTTTTCTAAGATACCGCGAATTTCACCAATGCGGCCGTCCATCATATCACTAGGGGCAACAACATCTGCGCCAGCTTCAGCGTGAGACAATGCTTGGCGAACGAGAGTATCGACCGTGCGATCATTTAATACATAGCCGCTGGCATCCAAAATACCGTCTTGGCCATGAATAGTAAAAGGATCCAGAGCCACGTCAGTAATAACACCCAGTGTTGGGCAGGCGTCTTTAATCGCGCGAACCGCACGCTGAGCCAAGCCATTTGGATTGTAGGCTTCTTCGGCAAATTCTGTTTTGGCATTGGCAGGGGTCACAGGAAAAAGTGCGACTGCAGGAATACCAATCTTAACTAGGTGCTTACATTCTTCGATCAACAGATCTACCGATAAACGTTCGATCCCAGGCATTGATGGAATTGCTTCGCGCTCACCATGACCTTCTAGCACGAACATAGGGTATATTAAATCGTCCGTTGTTAGCGTCGTTTCACGCATTAAACGGCGTGAAAAATCATCTCGGCGATTGCGACGAAGACGAGTTTCTGGATAAAAGCGTTGCGCATCATTAAAAGCCACGGGTATTCTCCAAGCGGTAGGCTATTGATAGCCATTTATAGATCATAAAAATATAACTACTATTCTAGCGGACTCGAACCATCTATTCGCTGATTTATGACAGATTTAATCAGAAATTTTGATGAGATAGTTGATCGATGCCGATATGAAAATGAACTGAACGCAGAATCACCGTACTAATTACCTATAGCAGCGCATTAATGCGTGTGAATTATAAAGGCGAAAGATGAAGAAATTATTACTACTGGGATTAATTACCGGACTAGTGCTTGGTTTTTATTTTCTAGGAGAGCAATGGCTGTTGCCAGAGACCTATCAGGCACTCTACCAAAAAGATCCTATTCAAACGGCTGGGGTCTTTTTTATCGTGTATGTATTGGTCGCAGCACTATCGATACCTGGTGCGGCGTTGATGACACTCATTGCCGGGGCTATTTTTGGCTTAGGGCAAGGCCTGCTTATCGCTTCTTTTGCTAGCTCGATCGGCGCGACACTCGCCTTTTTAATGTCTCGCTTACTGCTAAAAGATTGGGTGCAGAATAAATTTGCGCTGCATTTAAAAACGATCAATGAGGGTATTGAAAAAGATGGCCCTTTCTTTTTATTCACACTGCGCTTGATACCATTGGTACCTTTTTTCGCGATCAATTTATTGATGGGCTTAATGCCCATAACAGCTTGGCGTTTTTATTGGGTCAGCCAGTTGGGCATGTTGGCGGGAACCGCTGTTTATGTGAATGCCGGTGCTGAGTTTGCTTCGGTGATTGGCCAAGAAGGTGGCTTTTCTTTGGCTGGCATTATGACACCCGGTTTGCTGGGCGCTTTGGTTCTATTGGCCATATTCCCTTGGATTGCGCGCAGCATGATTAATAAGGTACAGGCGCGCAGAGCTTTATTGGTAAGGGCCAAAGGCCGAGCTAAGCCTAAAACGTTCGATGACAACTTAATCGTAATTGGTGGTGGTGCGGCAGGGTTAGTGAGTTCAATCATTGGCTCGGCGGTGAAGGCAAAAGTGACCCTGATAGAAAAGCACAAAATGGGTGGTGATTGTCTCAATACCGGTTGTGTGCCGAGCAAAGCCTTGATTCATGCGGCTAAGGTCGCGTATGACGCTCAGCAGGGCTTCAAATCTGGGCTATTAGTTGGAACAGATTTAGTTCATAACAGTAAGCCGGCTATTAATTTCGAACAAGTGATGAAGCATGTGCACGGTTCTATTAAAGCGATTGAGCCGCATGATTCTATTGAGCGCTTCGAAAGCTTAGGCGTTTCTTGTGCGACTGGAGAGGCAAAAATAATATCGCCTTGGGAAGTTGAGATTCAACATGTCTCTGAGTCAGGGTTGCTGACAACAGAGATCCGCAGTGCTGCTAACATCATCATCGCGACGGGCGGGCGTCCGCGTATTCCCGCGATAGAGGGTTTAGATCAAGTAACGTATTTCACCTCAGATACCCTTTGGAAAATTACTGAATTACCTAAGCGGTTATTGGTTTTAGGTGCGGGACCCATTGGCTGTGAATTAGGGCAAGCGTTTGCTCGCTTAGGCTCACAAGTGAGTATTGTGGATAAGGGCCAGTTCCTTATGCCACGTGAAGACGAAGATGTTTCTCAGTTAGTCGCGGATGCGATGGTGGCTGAAGGTATTAACCATTTACCGGGCCGCTCAATTACACAGCTTGAGTCGTCTGACGGGCTTAATGTCGCCATTTTGGATAATGGTGAAAAAGTTGAATTCGATGCCTTGTTATTAGCCATCGGCCGCGAAGGGAATACGGCTAACTTGGGCTTAGAAAATGTGGATTTGGTAGCGGATAACAACGGCTTCTTGCCAGTGGATGAATACCTGCAAACAGAATGCCCTACTATCTACGCTTGTGGTGATGTCATTGGCGGTTATCAATTCACCCACGTATCGGCACACGAAGCTTGGTTCGCCTCAGTAAACAGTTTGTTTGGCCGCTTTAAGCGCTTTAAAGCAGATTATCGAGTCATTCCTTGGGCGACGTTTACTAGCCCAGAAGTAGCTCGTGTTGGCATCAGTGAGAAGGAAGCCAAAATCCAGAATATTCCGTATGAAAGCACTCAATACGGACTGGATGATTTAGATCGCGCGATTACTGATGATGCGGCTGTTGGCTTTGTTCGTGTGCTTACCGTGCCGGGTAAAGACAAAATATTAGGTGCTACGATTGTTGGGCCTCGGGCGGATGATCTTATTGCTACTTTTGTCATTGGTATGAAACATGGCTTGGGTCTGAACAAGGTATTGGGTACTATCCATGCGTACCCGACTTATATGGAAGCTAATAAATTTGTCTCTGGGCAGTGGAAACGTAAGCAAGTTTCAGCCAGATTGTTAGCTTTGGTAGAGTGGTATAACAGTAAAAACTTATAAAAATAAATCCTGATATTTAATGAAGCAGTTTGAGCTTAGGTCGATGTAAACCCCAGAAGATGCCTCTATTTACTTTGAGCTTTTGGTGAAAGTTATCGGCGAAAAATTGAGTTTGCTCTTGACCATCAGGAGCCTGCTTCGTTATATCAAGCAAGGAGTTTGTATGAGCACAGAAAGCAATTTACCAAAAAAAGAAAAGGCTGTAGATACACTGGGTTTTAATCCGAGTGAGTACAACATAGCGATCAATTTCCTTGAACAAATCCCTTTCAACAAAGTCTTAGGCTTAAAACCGACCAAGCTAAGCCAAGACTACTGTGAATTCAAAATGAGCATGAAAGACGACCTGATTGGTAATTTCCTACAAGGAATCCTTCATGGCGGCGCTATCTCTACTGCACTGGATGTTACTGGTGGTGCAATGGCAATGGTAGCAGCGTGGCAAAGATTGAAGAATCAGGATGTCCCTTCGTCCGAACGCCCAAAGACACTGGCAAAATTAGGCACAATTGATATACGAGTGGATTTTCTTCGACCAGGTAAAGGCAAGGAATTCACTATTGGCGCTACGTTATTACGTATTGGCAACAAAGTAGCCGTCACAAGGATGGAATTTAAGAACGAAAAAGATGACTTGATTGCAGTGGGTACCGGGACATACTTGTGTGGCTAGTCAGGTATTTTTGTTTGGTGATTATTTATACCGTTAGATAGTCACTAAATATTTAAAATACATGCAAATAGGCTATGTATTGTCCGATTAGTGTTGACAATATCTGAGGTCGGCATAGAATACAGCCGTCTGAAAGTTAGTCTTAGTTTTATGTACACCGTACCGATATCCTGTATCTCGTCCTGTTTTCATAAATTATTGGCAGTGCTTCCAGCCATAATGGCTCATTAGAGCCGCAATTTTTTTCTGAATTTACAGGATATTATTATGTCTACTACAACTGGTACAGTTAAGTGGTTCAACGAATCTAAAGGTTTTGGTTTCATCGAGCAAGAAAACGGCCCTGACGTTTTCGCACATTTCCGCGCTATTCAAGGTACGGGTTTCAAAACTCTTGCTGAAGGCCAAAAAGTTGAGTTCACTGTAACTCAAGGTCAAAAAGGACCACAAGCTGAAAACATCGTACCTCTATAGGTTGATGGCATGAACTAAGGGCACTTCGGTGAATACTTAGAGATTGCAAATCAGATTGTAAAAAAGGCTAAACCGAAAGGTTTGGCCTTTTTTTTGTCTGAAATATTGTATTGCTGTCAGGTAGGGCGTGCGCTTACCGAAAAGGCGTCTTGTGCCTGGTAGTATGTCCGCGTATAATTTTTGATCTTTTATTTCAGTTAAATCTAAGTAGCATTTTTTTATTCTGGTGGGTTATATGGTTGGCTTGTTTCATCGCTTCGCGACAATTGGAATACTTTTAAGTGCTCTGAGTTTTTCTGCATCCGTTATGGCTGTCTCCTTAGAAAGTGTACTTGAAAGCCGCCGTGCAATTGTTCAATATCAAGCACAGCACGAATCAGCAAATGCGAGTATTAAGGAGAATAAGAATCGAATTGATAATCTAGCTAAGAAGAATGATGAGATTGAAGCAGATCTAAATGATGTTAGAGATCAGATTAATGGGAATGAAAAACTTCTAGAAAATCCTGGATACTCTGATCTGCACGTTGCCTTACAGAAAAAGAATAATGAATTTAATAATAATAAAAATTCGTTAATAAGGAAGAAAAGAGAAAATAGCAATAAAATTAAAGAGCTTAAAAGAGAAAATAACAATCTAGTAGAAAGAGAGCGAAACGCTGAAAGTAATGCTGATAAAGAGCGTGCTTCTCTTAAGCGCTTAAAGCAGTCCTACCTCGAAAGTCAGGTTAGTATTGAGATAGCAAAGGCTGAAAGAGGAATGCTGGTAATTGAAGAGCAGAAAGTTAGCTGCACATTTGTAGAATTTTATGGTGTACATAAGGGCAATAAACAATTTTGTTTGAAACGGGCTATTGATTTGGTTAAAGACACTGCTGCAGCAAAATATGCACCAACCAATATTACCAGTGAAATTGAATCTCATGATTTTGAAATTACTGCAGAGCGCAGCAGTGAATACTATTCGGTTGATGTGAGCATAAAAAAAGAGATAGCAAGTTCAGTAGTGAGAGATAATGAAGCCGAGCGTCTTAGAGCAACATTTAAAGCTGAAATTTTAATTAAGCCTGCATTTACTAAAAAGACGCGTCGAAAATTAATGGAACGCTTTGAAGCTAAGTTGGGTGGCGAAATTGGTAAAGTGACCAAGATTGAAAAGGGTAAAACGTTTGCCAAAACTCAAGCCCGCATTGAGCATGAAGAAAAAGCAAAATCTGAAGATCGTCTATCCTCAGGTGAATTAGATTACTTGCGCCAAGAAATTGAAGCCTTAAAGAAGGCGCAGTCAGCTCAGCAGATCAATCAGCAGCTTGATCTGCAGCAAGAAGCTCAATCGTTAGAGCAACAAGAAAAAAGCTCTAAGCGTAAAGCAGAGGAAGCCAGGATTCAGCAAGAAATTGAGCGCCGTTTACGTGATGAGAAAAAACGCTCCAATAAGCAAGCAGAGAGAGCTGAGGAAGAAGAATCAATAGACGTTTTTATGCCGCCAATCTTCTAATCGCGCAACCTAGATATTAAGAAAGGGCTATTTGAGTAAATCAAATAGCCCTTTTTTTATGCGCGCTAAAATTAGAAGCGATAAGCAATCCTTGTAAATCAAGACCTCATTTCTTCAGTCGCAACTTGATCGTCATAATCACTTTCAAGGCAGTCAGTTTTATAAATGCAGGCATGTTATTGAAATGCCTGCATTTTCTCTATAGTAGATGAGGCTTATGTTGATGTGATTGCTTTAATTGATACTGATTTTAGTGGCGCAGTGTCAGTAATTAATGTTGATATTACAGATGAGAATTTGAAGTGTCCTTGATACATCTGTATAATTTTCGACCTTTATCGCCTTGAAATCT
>Ga0209396_1005356_pt1 | contig 12153 bp, 5 predicted proteins | sample GOMGulsemesocosm_6_FD_184638 | JGI IMG/M metagenome (GOLD analysis project Ga0209396, IMG submission 184638) | Methane-oxidizing microbial communities from mesocosms in the Gulf of Mexico - GOM8C Gulf of Mexico (SPAdes) (version 2) | ecosystem: Environmental > Aquatic > Marine > Cold seeps...
TTTTGATCTTAATTTAGTGAAAAATCAGACGGCGACCAGCTATTTACCGATTAAAGAAATTGATGTGCTGCAAGAGCAGGGCGTCTATTTAGCGGTGATGCGAAAGGCGGGCGAATATCGCTATTCTCATCCGTCGACATGGTTTGCCGTGAGTGATTTGGGGGTGCATTTAAGACAGTATCGACAACATGCGAGTGTCAATGTCAGTTCTTTAACCACCGCTGTTGCGAAAGCCGGTGTGTCAATTAAGCTATTGAATACAGAGGGGAAAACGATAGCCAATGGGCTGACGGATGAAGCGGGTAATGCGCTCTTTAGTGCTGAGCAGCTCGCTGACGCAAAACTGTTGATCGCAACCCAAGAGAAGCAGAGCTCGATTGTTCGATTGTTCGGGGCAAAACTCGATTTGTCGGAATTTCCCATTGACGGTAAAGAGCACAGTGAACAGCAATTATTTATCTATGGCCCACGCGATTTGTATCGCCCGGGTGAGCAGGTAAACATTAGCGCCCTATTACGTGATAGTGATGGGCGAGCGGTGCCCAAACAGGTATTAACATTTAAATTAAAGCAGCCGGATGGTCGAGTAGTCAGCGAGCAGCGTATCCGCGCTAACGCACTTGGCTATTATGCAAGTCACTGGTTGGTCCCTAAAGATGGTGTCACTGGGCAATGGTCGGTAAGCACAAAAATTCCAGGACAAAAACTCACCAGCTATAACTTACAAGTGGAAGACTTTTTGCCTGAGCGCATGGAATTGAGCTTAGATGCGCCCCAGTTTGTCAGTACCCATGATAAGTTTGAGGTTGCAGTGAATGGCCAATATTTATACGGTGCACCCGCCAGTGATAATGTTTTACAGGGCGAGTTAGTAACACGCACAGCTGCGCACCCGTTTAAGGCATTTGAGGACTACTATTTCAGTAATCCCCAACGCAGCGATTTTAATCGTCGCGAAGTGCTGCAAGATCAAACTCTGGATGCGGCCGGTGAGCAGTTAATCAGCACTGATAATTTTTGGCACAAAGCCAATACAGTGATGCAGCTGAAACTCTATGCAAGTTTATTGGACAGTGGCGGTCGTCCGGTGAGCCGTGTTAGCAGTACTTATGCACTTCCCGCTCAAGAGTTAGTGGGGATTAGGCCGCTATTTGCGAAAGATATTGCCCCTTATGATGGCACCGCCAACTTTGAGGTTATTCTCAGTGATGGCGAGCAAAAACTGGCAGCAGATAACCTCGCTGTGAAATTGGTGCGCGAACGTCGTGACTATCATTGGCGCTATACCGAGAGTGAGGGTTGGACATCGAATTATACTGAACATCACTATGATGTTTTTCAGCAGCAAATAGCTGTAAAGGCGGGTCAAAGTAGCAAAATTTCCCTACCTGTTGACTGGGGGCACTATCGTATTGAAGTCACCAACCCGCAGACACGAGTGACGGCCGCTTATCGCTTTAGAGCGGGCTGGAATGCTGATGAAACGGTGATGGCTGGCCGACCTGACAGAATTGGTATAGCGCTGGATAAACAGCGCTATACAGTAGGTGATACTGTCACAGTCGATATAAAACCTGCTGCCGCGGGTCGCGGGTTTTTATTGGTCGAATCAGATAAAGTTTTATATCGCCAGCCATTAGACGTCGCTGATGCAGGAGCTAGCGTCTCTTTTGAAATGCAAAGTGATTGGGTCTCTCACAATATCTATGTATCCGTCTATTTAGTGCAACCTGGTGAAAAAAGGGACGAAAAATTACCCAGACGCATGATGGGGATAGCTCATATACCACTGGATAGAGAGTCGCGTAAGCTTGATATCAGCATTGATAGCCCTGCAGAGATTCGCCCTAATCGCTCGCTAGTGGTACCGGTTAAAGTGTCTCAGGGATCGTCAGTACCAAAAGGTCCTGTGCAAATCACATTAGCGGCGGTGGATGTGGGTATTTTGAATATTTCTAAATTCAGTACTCCAGATCCCTTTGCCGGTTTTTTTGAAAAACGCGCTTATTCAGTCAGTGCTAGAGATAGTTTCTCTGATTTAATCAGTGCCGATGATGGTGTGATGGCGCAGTTGAAATTTGGCGGTGATGAAGACAGCCAAAACAGCGATGAAGCAGACCCTGACGTAGAAATAGTCTCGCTGTTTTCGGGTGTGATAGATACCAATGTTGAGGGTATAGCTAATATTCGTTTAGATATTCCTAACTTTAACGGCCGTTTGCGTTTGATGGCAGTCGCTTTCTCAGAACAGAGCTTTGGCTTTGCTGAAAAGGACTTACAGATAGCTTCTCCCATTGTTGCTCAGCTGAGTAAACCGCGTTTTTTACGTGAGGGTGATGCGTCTTGGATCGCTTTAGATTTAAAAAATCTTAGTGAGCATGATCAGCAGTTAGATTTAACCGTGCAATTAGGGCAGGGGCTTAAATTTGAAGGTTTTGGTGATGTTCAATTATATCAGGCGCCAGTCAAGCTGGCTAAAGGCGCTAAGCAAATACTGCGATTGCCCATTGTTGCCCAGTCTGAGTTTAGTGCCATAGATATCAAGCTGGCGTTGGATAAAGTGCAGCATAAAGGGCAAGTGTTAAGTATTAATAAGCACTGGCAATTGGATGTCAGGCCCTCTTGGGCAAAGAGTGAACAACTCTGGATTGAAGCACTACAGCCCGGGCAAAGCTTTATGACACAAGGGGATGAGTTAGCGCAAATGATTAACTTTTCCCTATCCGGTCAATTGAGCTTATCCAATATGCCACCGCTGGATATCGCCAGCCATTTACAAGCGCTTAAAGCCTATCCTTATGGTTGTCTAGAGCAAACCACAAGTGGAGTATTTCCACAGCTGTATGTTAACGATCAACTGCTAGCTGAGTTGGGCATTAAAGGCTCAGATAGTGATGCGCGATTGGCAGCGATTAACTTGGCCATTCAGCGTTTGCAGTCAATGCAACGCAGCAGTGGTGGTTTTGGATTATGGTCGCAACACAGCCCTGAAGAGCATTGGTTAAGTGTTTATGTCACTGACTTTTTGCTACGCGCTAAAGAGCTAGGGTATCCAGTGCCAAAAGCGAATTTAGTAAAAGCGCGTGAGCGCATCGCCCATTACTTACGCAGCCCTAATAAAATACGCAGTTATGAGGAAGATATTAGCGATCATACTAAATTTGCTGTGCGCGCTTATGCCGCTCAAGTATTAGCGAGAGACAACCAAGCGCCATTGTCGGTACTGCGCAAATTGTTTGACCAAAAAGCGAGTGATGAATCTCCATTGGCTTTATTGCAGTTAGCTTTGGCACTCGATCGTGCGGGTGATAAAAATCGCGCGGCACAAGCAATGGAGCAAGGGTTGGCTGAAATAAGCAATTTTGGGAAACCTTACATATATTACTCAAGTGCGGTTCGTGATTTGGCGCTGGCCAGCTTTTGGCTGTTAGAAAATAAGCAGCAAGAGCGATACTGGCTACCGTTGCTTTTAGAGCTGACGCAGCAATTAAGTGAGCGTCAATGGCTGAGCACACAAGAGCGCAACGCTTTATTTTTAATTGGTAAAGAGTTAAAGCTTGATGCTCAAACGGAGCTAGCCTTTAAAGGGAGTATAGGTTCGCAAGCGATTAAGAGCCAATTGCAACAGCAAATATACCGCTTAAGTAGTGATCAGTTGCGGCAGCCTATTACGATAGAGAACGAAGGCGAGAGCAACTTGTATGTGAACCTTCGCGCTTCAGGGTATGAAAAAACGGTGCCTAGCGCTGCGAATAACGGAATAAAAATTGAGCGCAAATTCTACCACTTAGATGGTAAGCCATTTGCTGGTAAGTCGTTGCAAAGCGGTGAAAAATTGATAGTCGGGCTGCAGGTTTTCTCAGATAAGCGCTTGCCCCATGCAATGGTTGTCGATTTATTACCCGCAGGTTTTGAAATTGAAAACCAAAACTTTACTGATAGTTATGATCAAAGTGAGTTAGAAGTTGATGGTGTTTCACTGTCGATCTCGATGAACGAATTAGATATTAAACACACTGAATATCGAGATGATCGCTTTGTGATGGCGTTAAATTTAGCGCGTGGTAATAGCACTATTTATTATTTAGTGCGTACCGTTTCTCCAGGTACTTATCGAATACCACCGACCTTTGCAGAAGATATGTATCGTCCTGAAATACGTCATACAGGCAAAGATGCAGGTCTCTTCAACGTATTACCAAGATCAAAAGGTGGCAGTTAAGCACTGGCTAGGGCGAGGTGTATTAATTGCACTGCTCCCTGTTTTGCTGCTTATTTTAGACCATCGCTACCCCATTAAAGCTCAGCGCTCTTTTAGTACAGTGGTGCTGGCAAATCAAGGCGAAGTGCTGCGTGCCTTTAGCAATGAGCAACAACAATGGCGCTACCCGGTTGAAAATAAGGATGTGCCAGCGCATTATTTAGAGCTGTTGCTTGGCTATGAAGATCGCTGGTTTTATTGGCACATTGGTGTCAATCCGCTGGCAATAATACGCGCCGCTTGGCAAAATTGGCAGGCGGATAGAGTCGTTTCTGGCGGCTCTACTTTAACGATGCAAGTGGCTCGTTTAATGAACCCGCACCCCCGTACTTTACTGGGGAAAACAGCGCAGTTGATGCGGGCAGTTCAGTTAGAGTGGCATTACAGCAAAGCGCAAATTCTTAATCTATATTTAAACCTAGCGCCTTTTGGCGGTACATTAATCGGCGTACAAGCCGCCAGTATCAGCTATTTTGATAAGCCCTTAAGCCAGCTCAGTGATGCTGAAGCAGCACTGTTAGCAGTGTTACCTCAAGCACCTAGCCGCTGGCACCCAAACAGACACCCAAAAGCTGCAAAAAAAGCCCGCGATAAAGTATTAAAGCGCATGCAGCAATTACAAATTTGGACTGTGCAAAGAGTTGAAGATGCTCTGCAAGAATCCATTTTTTCACTGGCACAAACAACGCCAATGAGTGCGCCTCTGCTCTCACGTAGGCTGAGAAAACAGTGCCCAACGTGTGAGAAAATCACTAGCTTTATCGATTTTGAAATGCAGCAACAGTTGGAAGAACTGGTTGCTGATTACTCACAGGGGCTAGCACCAGGTGTCTCTGTGGCGCTTATGGTGATGGAAAACAATACGGGCGCCGTACGTAGCTATATAGGGTCCGCCAGCTTTCTCGATGATACGCGTTTTGGCCATGTTGACATGGTGCAAGCAGTACGCTCCCCCGGCTCTACATTGAAACCTTTTTTATATGCAATGGCGATTGATCGGGGGTTGATCCACTCAAAATCACTGTTACAAGATACTCCACGCCATCAAAAAGCTTATCGTCCACAAAATTTCAGTGGGGGTTTTAACGGCCCGGTCAGTGTCACCCAAGCGTTGCAACGCTCTTTAAATATCCCTGCTGTACAAGTGTTAGAGCAGCTAGAGCCACACTACTTTGCAGGGAAGCTTGAATCAGCGGGTTTAAAGCTATACTGGCCTAGCGATAAGGGGGCTAATCTGTCGATGATTTTAGGTGGAGTAGGCACTAAGCTAGAGCATTTAGTGGGAAGTTATTCTGCATTAGCGCGATCAGGTATTGCTATTAAAGCGCGATTGACACCGCAAGACCCCATCGTTGAACGGTACATGCTCTCGCCCGGTGCCGCTTGGATTAGCTGGAAGATGCTAGCGGTTAACCCAGTGAGAAGTGCCCGTAGTCAACTGATTGAAAGTGGCTGGCCATTGGCTTGGAAAACCGGCACCAGTTATGGTTATCGCGAAGCGTGGGCGATGGGCGCCAGTAAAAAATGGAGTATAGGTGTTTGGGTTGGCAGACCTGATGCTAGTGGCTCTGTCGGTATCTCTGGACGTAAAACAGCGGCGCCTCTGCTGTTTAAGGCATTCAAAGCTATTGCTAACAACCAAATGCTAGCAAAGCCTGCATCCGTCAGTGATCAGCTGATTTGCTGGCCGTTGGGGACATTGGCTACTGATGAAGCCAATGGTTTAGGTAACTGTCAGCAAAAGCACCTCGCGTGGATACTCAATGACACTATCGTACCAACGTTATCAAAGTGGCCGCTGTTAAAAACACTCTGGTACAACAGCGCAGGAGAAAGGGCTAGTCCGAGTTGCGATAGTTCAAATTTACAAAAAAAGCAGCTGGCGTTTTGGCCGCTGTCATTAGAGCCTTGGATTAATAAAGATTGGCGCAGGTATAAACGTTTAAGGAGCAGTAGCCCTGATTGCATGTTTGAAGCAGTCGAAGGGCTATCGATTAGCTCTGTGATTGATGAGAGTATTTATAAGCGCAGTAGTAAAGGGCTGTCTTTGTTGTTACAAAATACCGGGGGTATAGGTGTGATTACTTGGTATTTAAATGGCGAATATGCCGCAAAAGGATATCACAGAGAATCTTTGGCAATACATATAAAACAGTTAGGGCGCTATCAGTTAAGTGCAATAGATGAACAAGGTAATAGTGATATTGTAAATTTCATCGTCAATTAGTGAATATAATATAAATTATACAATTTTTTGTTTGAGTTATGACTGTTTATTTGTTTTTATTAATAACGCTGCTGTATTTATAACAAGTTAATGTTGCTAATAACGCATTGTTAATTCCAGATAGCTTCTGTCGTGTAGATTGATTAATAACTTAGCGCTAGGCACGTGCGTCTAAAATAATACCACGACAATTTCTCTGAAATTGGCTTTAATGCATTGTCCTAAGTGTAACAGAGTGATCGAGCAGCTTTGTCTAGCAAGGATGTTTTTCAATGATCAAATCTATACCATTCAAGTTGTCTTTTAAGATATATCAATGGATGTTGCTATTGATAATCGCCTTTAGCACTTACTTGGGATATCAATTCTATCAAGTCACCTTTCAAGCTCAGAAAATAGAAAATCAACGATTTTGGGTTATTGCCCAGCTTAGTCAATACCGTTCACGTACCGATAGTCTCTCGTATTTGGCGCGCCAATACCTGCGTAATCACGACATGAATTTTCTGGATCAGTATAAAAAACGTAAGAAAGAGCACAGCCGGCTTATAAGCAGTAATGCGGACTTAACCAATGTTGCTGTTATTGATGATGAGAACTTGTCTACTGATGGTAAATACAGTCCTTTTTCGATTAACGAACGAGTCTTGCTAAGTAGGGCTGTGGCGGCTGATAAAAGGTTGAGGGCGTTAGAAAATAACGCGATCTTAGCAACAGGTATGCAAGGTCAGGTAGATACAAACCAAAAGAGTGTCGAAAATATTTTGTACTCAGGTGAGTATATCAAAGTGAACTTGGAAATGATGACATTGATCAATAAATTACTTGGCTCAGTTAATCAAAGATTCCAGCAAAAAGTAGCTGAAATGGAGAGACAAAGAGCGAGTTTAGTGTATACCATTCCCTCTATTTTGGCGGTAAATTTAGTATTGCTGCTGGCTTCATTTTTGTTTATAAACCGTCGTATGACTAATTATCACAATGAATTAATGAGTCTTACAATTAAGGATTTTCTGACAGGTGCGCACAATAGAAAATATTTAATGGAAGCGGGCCCACTGTTGCTCTCTCTCAATCAGAGAGAACAAACACAAGTGGCTGTCTTAATGTTAGATATTGATGAGTTTAAGTCGATCAATGATCGCTATGGACACGATGCAGGTGATGAGGTACTCATTGCTTTTAGCCATGCCATTAGTGCAAGAATGCGCAAAGGCGATATTTTTTCGCGTTTCGGTGGTGAAGAATTCGTACTGATCCTCAATAAAGTGAATGAATCAGATGCGCAATACCTTGCAGATGAGTTACGTATTCTACTAGCGAAACAAGAGGTAGGGACACAACGAGGCTGCATCAAATACACTGTGAGTATAGGAGTGTCCTTGAGTGATGATGTCAGTGATTTGGCGATGCTAATTACAAATGCTGATAAAGCTTTATATCAAGCAAAGCACTCTGGTAGAAATATGGTTGTTATTGATAATCAAGAAGAGTTCTCTGTCGCTTTGAATGTATAGGTTAAATTATAAAAATAGTTTAAAATTCCTTTACCTAGCTCTTTTATTTGGACTGAAACTTGTTGGTTTTAATGCTGAAAATATCTTGTTGTGATGTGTGAAAGAGGATCGAGTGAATAGGTTTGGTAGAGGGGGCAATATTACTTGATAAATAGGTATAATGGCGAAACTCTCATAATAAGTTTCAGGCCAAATATGCTTAAAAAAGAACGCGCTGCCTATATCGATCAGCGGCTACAAGCGCTTTATCCCAACCCTCCTATCCCCCTTGATCATACAGATTCATATACCTTATTAGTGGCTGTTTTATTGTCAGCGCAATGTACTGATGCGAGAGTCAACACGGTTACGCCTGCGTTATTTGAATTAGCAGGTACGCCTGAGGAAATGGCTTTAGTTGCCGTGGAAGAGATCAAAGCAATTATCAGGCCTTGTGGGTTATCCCCGCAAAAATCTAAAGCGATAAGTGTGCTTTCAAAAATGTTAGTTGAGCAACATCAAGGCATAGTCCCAGATAATTTTAACGATCTAGAGAAGCTTCCTGGTGTTGGTCATAAAACAGCCTCCGTTGTTATGAGCCAGGCCTTTGGACACCCCGCTTTTGCCGTCGATACCCATATACATCGTCTAGCGCAGCGCTGGGGCTTAACTAAGGGCAAAAACGTACAGCAAACAGAGCTTGATTTAAAAAAGCTGTTTCCTAAAAGTCGTTGGAATGATATTCACCTGCAAATCATCTATTACGCGCGTGAGCATTGTCAGGCGCGTGCTTGTCATGGTTTAGAATGTGAAATTTGTAAAACTTGCTATCCCAATCGGGTTAACAAGAAAATAGCATTGAAGCCATAGATTGGGTAAATAATATTAGCGACAAGCTAAGTTGTAGGGCATCTCTTTACCAGCATTTGCAAAAAAGCATCGAAGATTTTTTGCATTTGCGGTTTTTTGTAGGGAAATGTTTTCTCACAGTCCATGGCGTGGATATTTAGTGCAGCACAAGCTTCGAAAATTAGCAGCTTACCTTCTTTCGTTTCAGCACAATCAATTCCAAAATATTCAAGACCAACTGCTTGGTTAAGCTGTTCAAAGGCGCGCTTATGTTTGATTGCAAAGTCATTATCAAAACTACCCATCACTTGTGCTTCTATAAAACGCTTAGCAGCACTATCTAGCATGCCTGCATTTAGATAGTGAATCATCCAATGGTCAGAGATAGCCATATGCGCAATAAAAGGTTTTTGGTCGATAAACATCACTCGATATTTTTTGTATTGATCGCTGCTGTCTTTGTAATCGATAAATTTGGTGACAAAAAAATGTGCGTATGAGTTTGTCGCAAGGTAATTAGAGAGCTGTGATGGATTATTTATTTTTTCTAAATCGTTACCCGCGTGTGAATCAACAGGGCGGATAATAATAGGGAAATCCAGCGTGTTTGTAGAAGAGTCAGTATCTGTGTTTAGCAGGTAGTGATTGGATAATTGCGCTCTAGTGTAGCGAAGCGTCAAGGGCATTTCGATCGCATCACAGTTGGCGAGAGTATGGCTGATCTTATCTCTAGCGAGCGCTTTGATGTTTGTAGGGGGGTTCAGTATTGGAGAATTTAACTGGGGCAAAATCTCTTCGATCAGTGCGAGGGCATTGGAATTTCGATCAAGCTCACTGACGCCAATGATCGCAATATCATGATCCGGTATTGCCTGTATACGAGGTAAGTCTTCGGCGATATACAACATTTGTAAGCTAAACCCTGCGCCTTTAGCGAGGAACTCAAGCGGTGTATTGGTCATCAAATCCCCGCTGGTATAAATAGCTAGCAGTTTTAAAGGGCTACTGGAAGTGTCTGCTAACTCAAATGTTTGTTGCTGTGTAAGGGCCTCTTGTTGTATTGCTAATCCTACTTCTCTCTTATGCTGCAATTGCAATAATACAGACAGGTCTAACAGAGCTTCAGCGTTGCCTAAGTGGGAGCGGGCAAGTAATTCTTGACCTATGAAAGATAAATTCTCACCTTTGAACACTCTGCTCATTAGCTCTGCTAAGCCGATCAATGGCTGTGAAGTCGTAACGCCTGTTGCTAAAGCAAAGGGTGGGCTCATAAGTATCCGTCTAATAAGGAGTAAAGAATTGTACAAGCAATATACAAGCCAGATCTGTATAAAAAACATACTTGTGGTTGTATTTTAGCCTATATCCCTTAGATATGCTTGCTTTAGAATAAAACTAAATAATGATGAGTTCCGATTTGTATTCTGCAGTTTGTCGCGGGAGTATAAAAGCGGCAATTGTTGGCCATGAAGAGAGGGATTGTCTAGTTTTTTGTCCAGAAACGGGGCCGTAGCGAGAGCGACTCAATGGTCTGATGTGCACTATTAGATATGGGCGTTTAGTCGTTCTATATAACTATCTCTAATGGTATGCAGGTTGGGCTAGTGAGACGTTCGCAGTAGGTCTCTGTTTCTGGATGGGAACTAGCTTAATAGCTGCGGATATTTTTTAAGATAAGCTCTTAGTTGATGGTAGGTTAATCCTAGTGCATTAGCGGTATTCTTTTGATGGTACTGGTTGGAGCCTAAAGCCGCTTGAATTTGCTGTATTTCAAAAGCGCTGACTTGCTGCTTTAAATGGGTGTTTTTAGGTTTGTTTGGTTCCGCGGTGTCAACTGCCTTATTGTGGGTAGTGCTTTGGTTACCGGTCATTGAAGGCCAAGGCGTAGTAAATGGATTCAGTATAATGTCAGAAACGGCTAAATCAGCATCTTGGTGACGGTACACGCTGCGTTGCACTACGTTTTTCAGTTCTCTAATATTGCCAAGCCAAGGGTGCTCTATTAGTGTTTTATTGGCGTGGGGGGTAAAGCCCATAAAAATTTTCCTGCCTAATTCACGGCTCATTGATATAGCAAAGTGCTCAGCGAGGATCGGAATATCTTCAGGTCTAAAACGCAAAGGCGGTAAATTAATGACATCAAATGCGAGCCTGTCGAGTAAGTCTGCTCTGAATTTCTCTTGCTGTGCAAGTGCGACTAAATCCGCATTGGTCGCAGCGATAATACGCGTGTCAATAACAATGCTTTGTTGACCGCCTAAGCGTTCAAATTCACCGTATTCAATAACACGTAGCAGCTTTTCTTGAACGCGGCTAGAGACGGTCCCTAATTCGTCCAAAAATAACGTGCCTTCATGAGCGCGTTCAAATAAACCTTTTTGGCTTTTAGTCGCACCTGTGAATGCGCCTGCTTCATGACCAAATAAAGTTGACTCTAATAAGCTTTCGCTCAATGCGGCGCAGTTGATCTTAAGGAAGGGTTTCTGCCAGCGCTTTGATAGAAAGTGAAGACGCTCTGCAATGAGTTCTTTGCCTGTACCACGCTCGCCGACGATTAAAACGGGTTTATTGAGTGGGGCAATAAGGCTTAATTGCTCAAGCGCTTGAGTCAGTAGCGTTGATTCGCCAAGGATTATTTGTTTTTCCATATGGTTAATTTAACCATAAATATAATAAATTAACTATTTAATGGTCATTATATCTAACAAATACATAAATAAATATATTATGTTTTTTAAAGTGTAGCAAAAACAACAAGATAGAATTTATGAAAAGTTGGCACAGTGCTCGCTATGTTATAGACAGAACATTAACAACGAAGCCGATAGGGTTTTGATGATTTTTAATGCATCTAGTGCTCCTAGTGCATCTTAAATAAAAAGCAAAGGAAGGAATTAATCATGGGTATATTTTCACGTTTTCAAGACATCGTAAATGCCAACCTCACTTCTATCCTGGATCGTGCTGAAGATCCCAAAAAGATGATTCGTTTGATGATTCAGGAGATGGAAGATACCTTGGTCGAAGTAAGAACCAGTTCGGCAAAAATTATCGCGGATAAAAAAGAGCTACAACGCAGAGTGAAAGCATTGGAGTCAGAAGCTGCTAACTGGTTACAAAAAACCGAGTTAGCTATTAGTAAAGGCCGGGAAGATTTGGCAAAGGGCGCATTAATTGAAAAGCGTCGTGCTGAAGAAGCTGTTGCGGCGGGTACCGCTGAGTTGAGTTTTATTGAAGAGCAAATTAGTTTGCTCAGTGACGAGATAGGTCAATTACAGTCTAAACTTGACGCAGCACGCGCTAAGCAGAAAGAGTTAATT
>Ga0209396_1005357_pt1 | contig 12152 bp, 11 predicted proteins | sample GOMGulsemesocosm_6_FD_184638 | JGI IMG/M metagenome (GOLD analysis project Ga0209396, IMG submission 184638) | Methane-oxidizing microbial communities from mesocosms in the Gulf of Mexico - GOM8C Gulf of Mexico (SPAdes) (version 2) | ecosystem: Environmental > Aquatic > Marine > Cold seeps...
AGGGTATTAACTAGTTAGCAACACGCTTATACTCACGATATTCTGGTAACCAGAAGTTCTTTTCAATATTATTACGGATCGCTTCATCAGATGTTTGCAATGCAACACCTTGCAGTTGTGCTGTTTTAGCCACCCAGAAAGCAATCTCTTTACTTACCGCATGAATGTCCGTTAAAGGTGGTAATAATGGACCCTGTCCATCACGACCTAACGGCGAGCAATCCGCTAATGCACGACTTGCTGCCATTAACATCGCATTCGTTACACGTGTAGCTTCTGCTGCGAGTACACCTAAACCAATACCTGGGAAAATATAGCTATTATTACATTGTGGAATAGTGATCAATTCATCACCGTAACTTACAGCAGGGAATGGACTACCGGTTGCCACTAATGCACGGCCTTCTGTCCAACGGATCAGATCTTGTGGTGTAGCTTCAACTCGTGATGTCGGGTTACTTAACGGAAATATAATCGGATGTTCCGTGTTAGCGGCCATGGTTTTAATGACTTGTTCAGTGAACAGACCAGGCTGGCCTGATACACCAATTAGAATCGATGGTTTAGCATGTTTCATCACGTCAAGTAGTGAGATCACATCACTGTCAATTCCCCACTCGTCACGTAATCCTTGATGCTGTACAAGTTTCTGTTGGAAATCGAGTAGGTTTGGCATTTTATCTGTGAGTACACCAAAACGGTCAACCATGAATACACGCGCACGCGCTTGGCTATCAGAAAGCCCCTCTGACTTCATTTGCGCAACGATTTGTTCGGCAATACCACAACCTGCAGAACCCGCACCTAAGAAGGTAACTTTCTGTTCGCTTAGTTTGGTTTTCGCAGCACGACAAGCAGCCATTAAGCTACCTAATGTAACGGCAGCAGTACCTTGAATATCATCGTTGAAACAACAGATCTTATCTTTATAACGTTCTAATAATGGCATTGCATTTTGTTGTGCAAAGTCTTCAAATTGCAATAACACATTTGGCCAACGACGTTTTACAGCATCAATGAACAGATCTAAAAATTCATTATACTTATCTTGGTCGATACGCGGTTTACGCCAACCCATGTACATCGGATCTTGTAAACGATTTTCATTATTAGTACCCACATCTAACACGATAGGTAAGCAGTTAGCCGGGCTAATACCACCACACGAGGTATAAAGTGACAATTTACCAATTGGAATACCCATACCACCGATACCTTGATCACCTAAACCAAGAATACGCTCACCATCCGTTACTACGATCACTTTTACATTTTGCTTATTTACATTATGTAAAATATCATCGATGTTTTCACGTTCAGGGTAAGAGATAAATAAACCACGAGCACGGCGGTAAATATCTGAGAACTGTTGACACGCAGCACCAACGGTTGGGGTATAAATAATTGGCATCATCTCTTCCAGATGATTATCAACTAAACGGTAAAATAATGTTTCATTAGTATCTTGGATATTACGTAAATAAACGTGTTTATCCATCGCACTCTCAAAACCTGAAAACTGCTTATAAGCACGTTCAGATTGTTCTTGAATAGACTCAACCATCGGGGGAATTAAGCCCGTAAGATTGAAACTTTGGCGCTCAGTTGTACTAAAACCACTGCCTTTATTTAATAAAGGTGTTTCTAATAGTGCAGAGCCAGCGTAGGGTAAATACAGAGGACGATTTGTTGTGCTCATTGATATCTCATATGTATGAAAGAGTGCAGTATGCTACCAGTCGTAACTACTGACGGGCTAAAATGACGAAGGAATATACTCGGCTAAGCTATCATAATCTCAAGAAAAAAACTAAAGATAACGATAATAGCTGAAAATATATTCCTTTTTATACACAGAAAATTAGTGAGCACCAAGGCGATTATTTAATTGAGATAATCTTGTTTTTGTACTGTGTTTTGCAGTAACTCAGGCTGAATTTTCTGTAAGCTGAAATTAATAATTTGGCGAATTCGTTCTCTCGACATAGATAAACGTTCGCCGATAACATGTAGAGTCAGTGGATCTTCTTCACCTAATCCGAATCTCAATTCAATGATTTTTCTATCACGTTCAGATAAATGGCCTAACACTTCATCCAAATAACATAAAGTATCTGCATCTTCGAGTTCATCATTCGGTTTGCAAATAGAATAATCTTCTAGCATATCAACCAAAGCGGTACTTGAATCACGATCCGTCACGATCGTTTTATCTAAACTTGCTTCATTAAAATAATAGGATAACACTTCAGTAACTTGTGTGTGTTGCATTTCCAGTAATTCTGCCAATGCCATCACATCATGATTACATTGCAAGTCTAATTCTTGTTCACGTGCAGTTTTTAAAATGCGTTTATATACTTTACCAATATGAATTGGTACACGGATAGTCCGTGATTGATTCATAATAAAACGCTCAATATTATTCTTTATCCACCAAACCGCATAAGTAGAAAAACGAAAGCCTTTAGTCGCATCAAATTTTTCGACCGCGTGAATCAACCCAGTGTTCCCTTCTTGGATAATATCAACTAACGGCAGTGAAGTATGTTGGTAACGTTTGGCTATATTTATTACTAAGCGTAGATTTGATTGGATCATGCGTTGTCTGGCTTTTACATCACCTTCATGAGAAGCAACCGCTGTTTCATATTCTTCTTCTTTAGTTAATAATTTACTGCTTTGGTTTACTTGATACATGTATACGTCTAGTGCATTCGACTCGTTAGATAATTCCATTTTTCTATCTCCCCAGCGAGTCTCTCCACATGAAACCACGCTAACAAATTAAACATACCTAGCAACAACTATAAAACTAACTAGAAACAAATTTTTATTACAAAATAATTCAGTAGAAATAAGGTTAGTCTGGAATTCAATTTTAGAAAGGCCATTATAATAAAAAAAACAGTAACATTCTTAGGGTAGTAATAAAATACGATAACACCAACTAAGGTCAGACCAGATAGTGGATTATTTACTCGATGAATCAATTCTAAATATCATGCAGAATCGAATGCCTTTAATTTAGCAATGAGGTAGGAAACAGCGGAATACTTATCAATAAAATATTCCGCTTATATATCAGGTGTTATTCTTGATATCAATTATTCGACAGCACAAGTACGCTCGATACGGCGAGACTTACCACTATCATCAATCGCGACATAGGTAAATGTAGCTTCTGTAACAATATAACGATAGTTAAATTTCGGCGCATTGATCACTGGTTTAACCCAAATTTCTAACTTTATGGTCATCGATGAGTTACCAATACGAGAGCATGTACCATAACAACAAACTACATCACCAACGGCTACCGGTTGATGAAATGTCATCCCATCTACAGAAATAGTGGCCACTCGACCTTGTGCGATCTCTTTCGCTAAAATACCACCAGCAATATCCATTTGTGACATGATCCAGCCACCAAAAATATCACCATTTGCATTGGTATCAGCAGGCATTGCTAAAGTACGTAAAACCAAACTACCTGTAGGTATTCTCGATTTATCTAATTTCAATTTTTGATTATTTTCTACTGCTGTTGTTTTATCTGACATGATAACTCCGACACTACCTTTATTATAATAATTATATGTTATATCTGCCTTATTTACGTGAAATAAGGCTTGGCTTTACACTGAATGAAAATACTTAATTTCTGAAATTAATAAGTCGATTGCTTCAACTGTAATATCTTGGTGAACAACAAAACGGATCGCAGAACTCGCACTAATAATGATGCCTTTAGTACGTAAGTATGCCGATAATGCTTTACCATCTTGACCGGAATACTGAGTAAAGATCATATTGGTTTGCACACTATCTAAATCAAAAGTGAACTCAGACAGTTCCAATAATTGTTGCGCTAAATATTGCGTGTTTTCATGATCAATAGCTAATTTATCCACTTGCTCATCTAAGGCTAAAATACCAGCAGCGGCAAGAATACCCGCTTGACGCATACCTCCACCCAACATCTTCCGCCAGCGTCTTGCACTGCGAATTAATGATTCAGAACCAAGTAATAATGAACCAACCGGTGCTGCAAGTCCTTTCGATAAACAAATCGATGCTGAATCAAAATATTGCGTGATCTCACTCGCATCGACATTCAGTTTAACGGCCGCATTAAAAACCCGCGCGCCATCAAGATGAATGCGTAATCCATGTTCAAATGCCAATGCTTGCGCTTCAGCCAAATAAGCAAGGGGTAATACTTTTCCACCAATGGTATTTTCTAATGATAATAATTTGGTTTTGGCGTGATGATCATCATCAGGTTTAATATTGTCACGGATCGCTTGTAGACAAATGGTGCCATCAGCCTCGTTGGCTATCGGTTGTGGTTGCACACTACCTAACACAGCCGCACCACCACCTTCCCAACGGTAATTATGGGCATTTTGGCCACAAATATATTCATCACCACGCTGGCAGTGCGCCATAATTGCTAATAAGTTAGCTTGTGTGCCTGAGGAACAAAAAACCGCGGCATCAAATCCATAACGATCTGCAGCCATTGATTCAAGCTTGTTTACCGTAGGATCATCACCATAAACATCATCACCGACAACGGCGGTGGCCATAGCACTGCGCATTTTTGCCGTTGGCTGTGTGACAGTATCACTTCTAAAGTCAAACATTTGTCTATTCCTTTCGCCGATATCTATACAAAAATCTATATTTAAATATTAAACCGATAATTAATGTTTGAATCCATTGATACTTCGATTTTTAGAATTGTCAATGAGTATAACACTCGCATAACAAGAGTCAGGTTAATTTCCAACTTTGTTACTGATAGTTACGTATTTAAAGATCGTCAATAATACAGAGTTAAAGTTAATCAATAAAAAAGCAGCCAGTTATCATTAACTGGCTGCTTTATTATCATTGATATACTGTTGTTCGCACAACGCGAATCAGATTAGTAATATATTTTATACGTCTGTTTTTCTTTCATGAGCGTGGCTCACTGCAGCAGTAAATACCACATCCGTTGAACTGTTTAACGCAGTTTCAGCCGAGTCTTGCAATACACCGATAATGAAGCCTGTTGCAACGACTTGCATAGCAATATCATTCTCGATACCGAATAAGCTACAAGCTAATGGGATCAGCAATAATGAACCACCAGCAACACCAGAAGCACCACATGCAGAAATAGCCGCAATAACACTTAACAGTAAGGCCGTTGGTAAATCAACCGCAATACCTAAGGTATTAACAGCCGCCAAAGTAAGTACCGTAATAGTAATCGCCGCGCCGCCCATGTTAATAGTTGCACCAAGCGGGATAGAAACTGAGTAAGTATCTTTATGTAAGTTTAATTTTTTACATAACTCCATATTTACCGGAATGTTCGCTGCAGATGAACGCGTGAAGAACGCAGTAATACCACTTTCGCGTAAACACTGGAAAATAAGCGGATATGGATTTTGACGTGACATGAAAAATAAAATAGCCGGATTAATCACTAATGCAACAATGACCATTGAACCCAGTAATACCGCTAGTAAGTGGGTATAACTTGCCATTGCTGAAAAACCAACGGTCGCAAATGTTGATGCCACTAGACCAAAAATACCTAGCGGAGCAAATCGGATCACCACATGCACGATCTTCGACACACCACCAGCAATGTCACTAATCACTTGTTTGGTCGTCGATGATGCGTGCTTCAAGGCAACACCAAAACCAATACCCCAGGTTAACACCCCGATAAAGTTGCTAGTAACAATCGCATTAATTGGATTATCAACCACTTTATAAATCAGGTTACGTAATACCTCAGTGATATTACTTGGTGCCGCATTCGTTGCACCTTCAGTCATTAAGGTTAACTGTACAGGGAATAAGAAACTTAAACTAACTGCGACAAGCGCAGCAGCAAAGGTGCCTAGTAGATACAAGATAACAACAGGACGCATATTAGCATTGGTATTCGCTTCTTGATTGGCTATCGCGGAGATAACTAATACAAATACTAATAAAGGTGCGATCGCTTTTAGCGCACTAACAAATAATCCGCCAAATAAACTTGCTTCTATAGCAATCTCAGGGGCTGCATACGCTAACGCGATACCCGCAATAATACTAATTATGATCTGCTTAACCAAACTCAGTTGAAAAAGCCCTGCTACTTTACTACCCATATCACGTCCTAAATATCCATAAACACCAATAAAGGCAGGATAATATCAAATTAAATGAAAAAGATAATATAAAACATTGGTAATCCATCACAGAATGACAATAAATATTGAATTTAACGTAAACTATAGTTCACAACACTTGCATTGCTTTTATTTTATCTCACAATCATGCCTTTATTTAGTATCGTCATACTACTAATGGTATAGGGCGTATTCGCTTTATCAATCCAATTAACTTTAACGACAACCTCTTTTAGTAGGCTTAATGTAGTTTTAGTTGTTATAACGCTTACTTGCCACGTTAAATTAAATTTATATTGATCATAATAAATGCTACCAGCTGCTAAATTACCACCTATATTGGAACCTAAAGTATTAAATTCAGCAATTGAATCGGTTAAATAATGGAGTTCATTCAACTTGAACTCCATTAACGCCCATGCAGCTGTATATTGTGATTGCTGCAATACAATTTTAGCCTGAGTTAATTTTAGCGCTGTCATACCGAATATTGGAAGTGTTAGTATAAATAAACAGATCATCACTTCTAGTAAACATCCCCCTTGCTGTACTACGTATCGCCTAATCCGCATTTAAAATCCAAATAAGGAATGTGGTTGCCAAATCCAAGGCGTTGATGTCGTAGTCAGTTTACGCTGCACCACCAGACGCTCAATATTATTGAATGGAATCTCAAGTAACACATTGAAAACACCTTCTTGTTCAGCGCATATATAAAACAGCTCTGATAGCATAAACTCACGCATCATGTCATTAGGAGTAACAGCCGAACGACTATTTAATGCTAAGTTTGTACATGGAGATGCCAAAGCAAGTAATTCAGGAGACTCGTAGAGCACGATATAAAATAAATCTAACTTATTTACCGCTATGATTCTCGTTTTTAAATAATTAAGATGGAGCTGATTACGCTGAATTCGCTGTTGCTGGATGTGGGCGAACGATAGACTACCACTGATCATAATAAAGACGATAATTAGCGTCATCGATAGTAAAGCAAAACCATGAACAGCTACATATGAAGATTGTTTAGCACGCACTATAGCAAAGCCCTCGCACTGCTATTTCGGAAAAAACTAAGCTCCATATCCATTAAATGACGATGACGTATATTTAATGCGATAATGACATAGCTTTTCACTCTTTGCGGTGATGTATACTGCTGGACAATTGTAAATTGCAATGAGCTCACCTCGATGCTAGCAGTATCAGAAATCATCTCCCAACCTAAGCCTCCCTCACAGCTAACCTCACTGCCTTTACGCAGCTGTATGCCACCATTATGTAACCTAAATCCAAAGTTCTCACCACTAAAAACGCCATCTTCATTTCGGTCATACCGGTACAAAATGCAGTCTTTTCGGAGATTTAAGCTATAAATTTGGTCGTTACTATAAATAAAAGGGTTCGCTTCTTCACTATCGAGATTATAACCAGCTCGATTTAGCTCTCGCTGCATAATAATCAATACATTTTTAGCTTCCTGCTGCGCAAGATAATATTGTTCAGCCCGGTTCTTTTGCACTTCATGCGTAGCGAATACACTATAAAACCCAACTGAGATAACGCCGACTAATACAATCGAAATCATTGTCTCGAACAGCACAAATCCAGCACCATGAACGGGGAAAGGAAATAATGATTTAACAAGATGCATAAATAGCACTCTCTCCACGATCCATGCAAACTCGAATCCGTCCCTGAGTACTTACAATTATCTTAGTAGAAAAACGACCTAATGAAAGTTGGTAGGTCGCACCATTAGTCATGCCAAATAATGGTGAAAAAGATAAATGGGGTCGATTAGTGGATAGCTCAATATCACTTATTGCGGTACTAACCTGACTATATTTAGTCTGACATAAAGAGTTCGATGTAAAGCAACCACAGTTTTCTAATTGACTGATAACCCAACATAATTCAACGGTAGTAATAAGTGAGTTGTTTACCTGCACATGAAAATGATGTGGCAGCCCCCGTACTATCGATAATTGTCTAGTGACATTTAAGGCTTCGACTAATTGTCTTGTGAGATGGCATATTTTATTTTTATTCACTAATGCACTATATGAAGGCGCACTACTCGCCATCAATATAGCCAGTATTGCCAGAGCTAAAAGTAACTCGATTAAGGTTAGTCCTTGTAACTTGAATTTACATTGTGTTGTCATCTTTAGATTAATTTACCCCATAGCTTGATAACACTAACCTTAGAATAAAATGCAATCACTGATACATTTTTGCCAATAAACAGGTAAAATGTTCAACAATTATTGAATATACCCACAGTAACGACTTGCTCGCTTTGATTTAACTAAGTGATATAAACAAGTAAACAACAGGTGTAATCATACCGTTCACAACAAACAGAAAACACGCACAACTAAAGAGTTATTATGTCAAAAATAGATTTTTCAGCGATTAACAAAAGCAGTTCAAAGTCATTCCACGAACAACGTAATACCATCAAAAAAGTATGCCTTGGAAAAACTGTTTTATGTCCAGTTTGTCAGCAAGCATTAAAGCTGTTACCACCAAAAAATAAACATGACGAATCTAAGACTGGCGTGAGCTGTACTAAGGGTTGTACATTCATTGAGTTGGAGTTTGAACTGTAATAACGATTATTAATTGTTAGCTATTTTTGAATATAAAAAATGCAGATATAAAAAAACCTCGCACTTCGTTATAACTGAAGTTGCGAGGTTTTTTATTAACGATAAATACTTACTTATTTGATACGCTTATGTAGCTCTTGTACTGAGCGAACGGTACCGCGGTCATCAGCAGAGTGCGCTTGGCACGTTGCAAATGCAGCATTCATTGTTGTTGTGTAGTTAACTTTATAACGTAAAGCTGCTGCACGTAGTTGACGAGAATCTTCAATCGCAACACGACCTTCAGTCGTATTAATGATGTAGCTGTACTCGCCATTTTTGATACGGTCAAGAATATGTGGACGGCCTTCGTGTACCTTGTTTACTAGACGAAGATTAATACCTTCTTCACCCAACGCAACAGCAGTACCGTGAGTCGCATCTATTTCAAAACCAAGTGCAATTAATTGCTTAGCTAGGTCAGCTGCGCGGGCTTTATCACCGTTACGAACAGAGATAAGCGCACGACCAGTTTTAGCAACTTCTGCAGAAGCACCAAGCTGTGCTTTAGCGTAAGCTTCAGCGAATGTATCACCCACCCCCATAACTTCACCAGTAGAACGCATTTCAGGGCCGAGTAACGGATCTGAACCTGGGAACTTAGCAAATGGTAATACTACTTCTTTAACAGAGTAATATGGTGGGATAACTTCTTCAGTGAAACCAAGTTCAGCTAAAGTTTGGCCAGCCATTACACGCGCAGCAACTTTTGCAAGTTGAACACCCGTTGCTTTTGAAACAAAAGGAACAGTACGTGCGGCACGTGGGTTAACTTCAATAAGGTAAACTTCATTATCTTTCACAGCGAACTGTGTATTCATCAGACCAATAACACCTAACTCTAATGCTAATGCACGCACTTGGCCACGCATAACATCAAGAATTTCAGGGCTTAATGAATAAGGAGGTAATGAACAACCTGAATCACCTGAGTGAACACCGGCTTGTTCGATGTGCTCCATAATGCCGCCAATAACAACATCTTTACCATCACAGATAGCATCAACGTCAAGTTCGATTGCATTATCTAGGAAACGGTCTAGTAATACTGGTGATTCATTAGAAACACTTACCGCTTCTTTGAAGTAACGACGTAAATCAACTTCGTCATATACGATTTCCATCGCACGGCCACCAAGTACATACGAAGGACGTACTACGAGTGGATAACCGATAGATTTAGCTGAAATAACCGCTTGTTCAGTCGTTGTTACCGTCGCATTATCAGGCTGTAATAAACCTAAACGGTCAACAGCTTGTTGGAAACGTTCGCGATCTTCTGAACGGTCAATCGCATCAGGTGATGTACCTATGATTGGTACACCAGCCGCTTCTAATTCACGCGCTAGTTTTAGAGGTGTCTGACCACCGTACTGAACAATCACGCCTTTCGGCTTTTCAACGCGTACGATTTCTAATACATCTTCTAATGTAATTGGTTCGAAGTATAGGCGATCTGATGTATCGTAATCAGTTGAAACCGTTTCAGGGTTACAGTTAACCATGATAGTTTCGTAACCATCTTCACGCATTGCTAATGCCGCGTGTACACAACAGTAATCGAATTCAATACCTTGACCAATACGGTTAGGACCACCACCAATGATCATGATTTTATCGTTATCAGTTGGCTTTGCTTCACATTCTTCATCGTACGTTGAGTACATGTAAGCTGTATCACTTGAGAATTCAGCTGCACAGGTATCAACACGTTTGTAAACCGGTAAGATCTCTAAACGGTGACGTAATTTACGTACTTCGTTTTCACTTACACCAGCAAGTTTAGACAGACGTAAATCAGAGAAACCTTTACGCTTAAGTTGACGTAATAACGTTTCGTCAAGACCAGCTAGACCTACTTTACTTACGTTTGCTTCAACATTAACGATGTCTTCAATTTGCACTAGGAACCAATGATCAACACGCGTGATTGCATAGATTTCATCGCGAGACATACCGCTACGGAAAGCATCAGCAATGTAGAAGATACGTTCAGCGCCCGCTTCTGTTAGCTCTTGACGGATTTTAGCAGCTGAAGACTCATCATTTAAGTTCACTTCTGGATCAAAACCGTTCTTGCCGATTTCTAAACCACGTAATGCTTTTTGCATTGATTCTTGGAAGTTACGACCAATCGCCATGACTTCACCCACAGATTTCATCTGTGTGGTTAAACGATCGTTAGCACCAGCAAATTTTTCGAAGTTAAAGCGTGGTAGCTTAGTAACAACGTAATCCAGTGTTGGTTCAAATGATGCTGGCGTAGCGCCGCCTGTAATATCATTTGATAATTCGTCTAGTGTGTAACCTACCGCTAGCTTTGCAGCAATTTTAGCAATTGGGAAACCTGTTGCTTTTGATGCAAGTGCTGATGAACGAGATACACGTGGGTTCATCTCGATGATAACCATACGGCCATCTTCAGGATTAATACCAAACTGCACATTTGAACCACCCGTTTCAACACCAATTTCACGTAGAACAGCCATCGATGCATTACGCATAATTTGGTATTCTTTATCCGTGAGTGTTTGTGCTGGTGCAACCGTAATTGAGTCACCAGTATGAATGCCCATTGGGTCAAAGTTTTCAATTGTACATACGATGATACAGTTGTCATTTTTATCACGTACAACTTCAGTTTCGTATTCCTTCCAACCAATGAGTGATTCATCGATCAATAATTCAGTTGTTGGAGAAAGGTCTAAACCTAACGTACAAATGTCAATAAACTCTTCCATGTTATAAGCGATACCGCCACCCGTACCACCCATAGTGAATGATGGACGAATAATACATGGGAAACCAACCTCAGCCAGTACACCTTTTGCTTCTTCAATTGTATGAGCAATACCTGCACGTGGCGTTTCAAGGCCAATCGCTTTCATTGCTTTATCAAAACGACTACGGTCTTCCGCTTTGTCGATTGCATCCGCTGTTGCACCGATTAGTTCAACACCGAATTCAGCTAAAACACCGTTGCTTTCTAATTCAAGCGCACAGTTTAATGCCGTTTGACCACCCATAGTCGGTAATACCGCATCTGGACGTTCTTTTTCAATGATGTTACGCACAACTTCCCAATGGATCGGCTCGATGTAAGTCGCGTCTGCCATTTCTGGGTCTGTCATAATGGTTGCAGGGTTTGAGTTAACGAGAATAACTCGGTAGCCTTCTTCACGAAGTGCTTTACAAGCTTGAGCACCGGAATAGTCAAACTCACACGCTTGACCGATTACGATAGGACCTGCGCCCAAGATTAGAATACTTTTTATATCATTACGTTTTGGCATAGTTCAATTCTCTACTAGGT
>Ga0209396_1005362_pt1 | contig 12147 bp, 14 predicted proteins | sample GOMGulsemesocosm_6_FD_184638 | JGI IMG/M metagenome (GOLD analysis project Ga0209396, IMG submission 184638) | Methane-oxidizing microbial communities from mesocosms in the Gulf of Mexico - GOM8C Gulf of Mexico (SPAdes) (version 2) | ecosystem: Environmental > Aquatic > Marine > Cold seeps...
AGCCGCGGCAGATTGGCGCGACTTTCTATTTTGCGTTTGAGGCATTTTACGATGCGGTGGTGAATGGCCGTAATAAGATCTTCATTTCAGCATCACGGGACCAGGCTGAGATATTCAAGGCCAATATTATTGCCTTATGTCGTGAACAGTTTGGTATTGAGCTAAGTGGCTCGCCACTGACTATGCGTAACAAGGGCAAGACTACAACACTGTATTTCAAATCAACCAATGCCCGTACTGCACAATCGGCATCTGGCGACTTGTATATTGATGAAGTGTTTTGGATCCCGAAGTTTAAAGAATTACGCAGTCTTGCCCAGGCAATGGCAACCCATAAAGATTTTCGTATTACCTATTTTAGTACGCCTTCGGTGACCAGTCATGAAGCTTATGATTTATGGAATGGTCGCTGGTACCGAAAAACTAAAGCCTGTAATGATCCCGAGTTTGCCATTGATGTTAGCCATAAGACCTTAAAGGATGGCTTGCTTTGTGAAGATGGTATTTGGCGTCAAAAGCTCAATGTTTACGATGTGGTGAAACAAGGCTTTGACCGCATTGATATCAGTATTTTGGAGAACGAGTATTCCACTGAAGAGTTTAACAACCTCTTCATGTGCAAGTTTATTGATGATGCCCACAGTGCGTTTAGTCTTAAACAACTGATGGCCTGCGTGGGTAATAGTAAAAAATGGACTGACTTTGACCCAAGTTGGCCACGTCCTTATGCCATGAAGCCGGTTGTTATTGGTTTTGACCCTGCGCGAACGCGAGACATTGCATCGGTCGTGGTCTTGAGTTTACCGCTTGGGCCTGATGATAAATTCAGATTATTGGAATCACTGAATCTCAGTGGTAACGATTTTGAAACCATGGCCAGTGAAATTAAAGAGCTCACGCTTAAATACCATGTTGTTCATATCGGTGTTGATACAACCGGCATGGGCTTGGGTGTGTTTGAGTTAATACAAAAATTCTTCCCGCTGGCGATGCCAATTCATTACAACCCGCACAACAAAAATAAGATGGTGATTAAAGCGCTTAATGTCATTGGCAAAAAGCGGTTTGAGTTCGATGAGAATTCGGTGATGGTTGCCAGCAGCTTTATTAATATTCGCAAAAAAGTGGTTGGTGACCAGATTAGTTACGCTACCAATCGTACTGCAGCAACAGGCCATGCAGATATTGCCTGGGCAATCATGCACGCCATGATTTACGAACCATTATCTGGTGACAGCTCGAGCACCAGAACGTCAATAGGATTAGATGCCGCATAATGAATTCAACTAAGAGTACGACAACAGAACCGGTGAAAGACAAATCCATCGACACCTTTAGCTTTGGTGATCCTGAGCCGTGTTTAGATAATCACATGACCGAATATATCGGCCTTTATGCTGATATGGACGGGCTATATTCGCCGCCTGTGAGTTTGTCTGGGCTGGTTAAGTTGCTGCGCGTTAATGCGCAGCATGGTCCTATTTTATATTTTAAACGCAATATGATTTTGAAATGGTTTAAGCCTAATACGGTGTTGAGCCAGCGCACGTTTAAGAAGTTTGCCTTTGATTATTGTTGGGCAGCGAATGCGTATTTTCAGGTTATTAAAAATACGTTCGGCAATGTGATTAAGCTAAGGCATTTACCTGCGTTATCGATGCGCTATACCTCAACACCTGGTGTTTATGCCCAGCGCTTAAGTAATGGCAAAGTGCTGCGGTTTAAAAAAGGCGAAGTTATTCACCTTAAAGAATACGACCCTAACCAGGGTATCTATGGTATTCCCCAATATTATGGCGGTATTCAGTCTGCGCTTTTAAACGAAGATGCCACCCTATTCCGCCGTAAGTATTATAAGAACGGCGCACACATGGGATTTATCTTCTCGATGGCAGACCCGAACTTGTCGACCGATGATGAGAATGATTTGAAGGCTGCAATCAGAGATTCTCGCGGTGTGGGTAATTTCCGCAGCCTGTTTATTAATAACCGTAGTGGTAAGGCTGACGCAGAGAAGGCAATCAAGATTATTCCGGTGGGTGATATTTCTACCAAGGATGAATTTGAGCGCATTAAGAAGATGACGTTAAACGATATGTTGAGTATGCACCGTGCCCAGGAAGCGCTTAGCGGTCAAACGTCGGGGGAAAGTCCGGGCTTTGGTGACCTGGATAAAATCACCCGCGCTTATTACAACAATGAAGTGGTTCCGATGCAGCAGGACATGCTGGAAATTAACGAGTATTTACCTGCTGCGCTGCATATTAAATTTGCAGAGCCAGCGTATTCCGACTTAAACCCGAGGAGTGAAGACTGATGGAAGAACTGATTGTTTTTATAAGGCAATGGGGGCAACTGTGTTTGTTGTCGTTATTGGCCGCCGCAACACAAATGTATATGTCTGGTACACGAATTACTTTTTTTCATTATTTTATGTCGGTGTTGATGGCGATTTTGTCGGCGTATATTGCAGACAGTTTTTGTCGTTGGCTTGGATTAGATGAAGGGTTGAAAACTGGCATTATTGGTATTGCCGCGTATGTAGCGCCGCATCTTTTAACGGGGGTTAATGCCCTGGCGAAAGCTGTATCAAAAGACCCGAAACACTTTTTGGATATTATTATGAGGAATAAATCATGAGTTGGCTCACTTCGTTATTTAGTTTTATTTCGGCACCGATTGCAGATTTATCGGGTAGCTATCGCGAGCGTAAACGTATTGCGGCAGAAATGGCGGCATCGATTGCGACTGCAGAAGGTAACTTAAAGTTAGCTAAGTTGGATGCGGAAGCTAAACGGTTAGCGAACCAGGAAGGTAACGATGCTGATTATGATCTACAGGTGTTGAAGAACCGGCGCGAATCGATAATGGATGAAATCGTTATTACGGTGTTTTTGGGATTGTTCATTGCCCACTTTGTGCCGCAGCTGCAGCCGTATATGGCAGCTGGTTGGCAGGCCATGGGTTATGAAGGCGCGCCCTGGTACTTTGAATTTGTGATTGTGGGTATTGCGGTTTCAACGCTTGGGTTGATGCGTTTGTTTCGGGCGTTTTGGAGGAGAAAAAATACTAAAGGTGGCTATTAAACCTATTGATAATATAGAACAAGATAATTCAATTTTTACACCTTAGACTAATAATATGGCGAGTTAGACAGTCTACAGCAAAAAGTAGGCTGTCATTACGAGTAAGATTTTAGGCATAAACAAACTAGGATGTTTTTTAATACGATAAATATGAGGTTAAGCTGTACATCGAAGTTCCTTACCTCAAATATAGGATAACCACTTAATTATATGGTAAGTCTATCCGACTAGATTAAAGTACCAAGTTATGGCGGCAATAGCATTATCTCTAAACAAGACGGGAGCGACTAGAACCCCAACAAACGAAAGAGACAATACAGTGCAGATACTTATAAAATATAAAGCCCTCCTTGATGTCAAGTTCAAAGTATCGATAAGCTGTTTTTGCTTTTCTTCCTCTGTCGATTTGTCTTTCTCTAATTTATTAATTATATGTTTAAAGTTTTTTTGTAGTTCATGTAGCTCGACATTGTGGGCATCAACAATATCCTTTTGTTCTAAACTTAAGATATCGAAGTTTTTTTGATATGTCGAATGGGTTTCTTCCAGCTTTGATAAGTTTTTAATTAATGATTTATTATCTATTTTCAATTGCTGGCTATCTATTTTCAATTGCTTGCATTCTGTCGATAGTTTTCCAGTGATTTGTTCATGAACGCGATTAGATATTGGATCAACCAATACGTTAACTCGAATGTAATCCTTAAACCAAGTTTCAAGTTTGTCCGTATGGTTTGCGATACTCGTCAATGCATAATAATCCCAATTGTATCGCTCACCAGGATATTCTCTAGGGGAATTGTTCTCAATGACGACTTCTAAGATTGGAATGTTATGGAACATAAAGTCATGTTTTTTTGTACCTTCGCAAGGATGAGCATAGGTAACTTCAATAGCAAGTTTTCCTCCCCAGCGGTCATAGAGAGGATGATCTTCCGAAAATCTGCAAAGAAGGTCAGGGAAATACTTTTTCCCATTAGTCAGAACTATCATCGGTTCAACTAAAACGTCAGTAAAAGTAAAAGGGTCAAGTTCTAAATCACAGCCTGCCGCATAAAATTTCATTCTAGTCAACCGAGATAAAGCATTAATCGCTGCCCGATGAGAAATTGACTCATCGATATTCTCACCTCCCCTGCTATCATAATTACCAATATATGAAAAATAATTTTTTCCATTTTTAGTAATTAACTTCATCCTTTCACGCCTCTCTGGATTAGCTATAGTGTATCGATATTCTCGTTTATTATGCTCATGTGGATAATCCTCTTTTAATCCCGCAGCGGTGGATGCATGGATCTCCAAGAGCCTCCCGTGTTGATCAGTTTTAAACTGTTTAGTCTCTTTTTCGAATACGTACGCTAGAACTTTCATCTAATTCTCTGTGATTTAAAGTAAAAAGTTGGTACACAGCACTGCTTCTGGGCAGTACTGTAGTTTAATTCAATGAACTGAAACACGCTTTAGCAATTTTTGTTTCCAACTTAAGATAACGTGGTGAAAACGATGAATACTTATATCCTGTTTCTTTATGATATTTTTGCCAATCAATATCGTCACTAAAAACTTCTTTTATTCTATTTTTATGAAAAAAAAGGTAATCGCCATTAATTGCAATAAACAAGTAATGATAATTACACTTTAGTTGAGCTCTCACACCAGAAAAGTCCTTAGAACCATGAATTTTAGTGGGCCCTGATATTCGGTTTTCTTCAAATAGCGATTCTATTATTTTTTTACTATCGGCTATTTTTAAATATGGTGAATTGTTTACTACTTCAAGCATTATATTGTACCGTCCTCATGAATAGCCTTTGCGAGTGTAGGCCGAGTGAGCTAATCCTTTTTGCGACCCTGCAACTATAACCTGTTTTAAATGAGATATTAAGATTATGCAGCACTGTATATTTGATTTGTAGTGCCAGTCTATTCGGATTTATTCTCAAAGAGTGAGACCGAATAATGACTAACGGTCAGTCGCCATATATAAGATACCAGCCGTAAGAAGACCAAAGATAAGAGCATTTTTCACTGGACTTTTCTCTGTCGGAGTTAAAATGCTTGCAATTGCAGCCACTCCTCCCGCAGCCTTAATTGTCGTATTATCAGATTTCAGAAAAGCACCCATTATAAGGGCTACAATTAAATACTTTTGTATTTGGGTACTTTCTTTGACAAGACCACATGATAGCCTCACAAAGTGTTCACAATTCTCAGTAAATAATTGATACGGTACACCAACATATTTTTTTGCTGCTTGAACCGCAAGTTCTGGATTGTCAGTTTTAATATTACTACTAATTGAAAGTTGCTTACCATCTGAGAAATCTTCAATTGATATTTCTTCAACTTTCTTAAATTTTTTAGAGTTATGGATGACAATACCATCACCAACATATATCCCATAATGCCTAAAACCTGAATATTGAACTTTAAGCACATCGCCTAAATTATACATTTTATCGTCCTTGATTAATGATTGATAATGAATAGATGGGTATAATCTATCTAAAATTCAATATCATAGATTATTTATATTTAAATAAATCCACACCTTTAATCTGCTCAACAACTCCAGCTACAACATTCAATCGCTGCATCATTTTCGATGAGCCCTTTAGTTAGGTGGCCGACCAAGGCACTTCTCATATTCTCACAGCCAATTTTTGTGAGCTGTAAAAGCAGATTAATTCGTACTTAGGACTCTAAACCTTTCGTTAAAAAATTCATAAAATTAACATCACTTAACTGATTTGGATGAGTTGATTTTTACCGCTTATATAAACCTAAGCAGTCTGTCATTTAGTGGCAAACAATGTCACAGCTTTGACATAAGCGATCCTTAAATGATCGTTGAGATCCTTTATAGGTAAGGCTTAGCCAATATCAGCGTGTTCATCGTTGTGTCAAAAACGTAAAAAAATTGCGAAAACGCGGTAGGCGAAGAGGAGTGAATTTATCGGGGTCTCACGCGCATGATTAAATGTTTCCCCCACCCGCGAGCAATAGCAATGTATTATAACCTGCACCACAAACAACTGTATAAAACAACAGTTTAATGTCGTATAATTTACAGGTCAGTATGTGAATTGAGTGGATGTTTATGCGAGTACTTTGCCCAGAGTGCGGTGATAAAAGCCGCATCCAGAAAACCAATAGAATTTCGAATAGCTATACAGATTTATATTGCAGTTGTAATAATGCGGAGTGTGGTCATTCGTTTGTAATGAATCTAAGTTTTAGCCATACGCTGAGCCCATCAGCAAAAAGCTCAAGTCAATTAGCCTTTGAGTTATTGAAAACCCTAGCCCCTACTCAACAGCAAGAACTTAAGCAGCAACTTTCAATGTTGTAGATAGCAAAAAGCCCTCGTAAGAGGGTTTTGTTTAAAGTTAATCAATTAGCTTATCCAAGCATAAAAATATCACCTCAACTTAGTAAACTCAGCTCTAAGAGTATAGTCACTTATATATAAATCATAAGTAATATATAATTAATCAAATAGTTACATTTAAACGTACCAATTAAGCAAGGGGAATATATGTGGGGACAATGGTGTGGGGTAATATCAGGAACAAACTCAGGATCTATTGTTTTAAATATCGATGCTGATTCTGAAAATATTGGTAAAATATTATTTGCTGACAGCGATCCCGATAAAGCATCATTTTTTGCTAATATAAATATTGTTCACGAAAAAAATAAATTTACAGGGTATATAGATAATTTTGTTGTGTACTCTCCTAATAGCTCAGCCCAACAAGTGAAAGTACTTCAAGATACATTGCCAATTCAGGCACAAATTTTAGGTGATATAAACGAAGATGGCATAAACGGTATATGGCGTTGTAATAATGATACTCAAGGAAAAATTGAACTGACTTACCTAGAAAATTACACTACAACTAAAAGTGATAAAACTATGTCTTGGTCTAAATTTCAGTCATGGATTCTTAGACAAAAGAAAGATAACCCAGGGCTAATATTTCGTGGACATTCAGATGCGCTTTATGGGCTCAAAACGTCCTTTCATAGACAGGAACGTAGAGATCTTGTTCGTTATGCAGATCAAGATATCCCCGAATTAGCTAAGCATGTTACTCCCAGTTTAGGGAGGAACTTTAATTTATTTGACGCAAATGAGTATAGTGAGCTTTTATATATAGCTCAGCATCACGGATTTCCAACCCCTCTGCTGGATTGGACTGAATCTCCTTTCGTAGCAGCTTATTTTTCTTTTCACCAATTAGACAAAAAAGCTGAGAGCGGTAATATCAGAGTTTTCATGTTCGATCAGGTGTTATGGCGTAAAAATGACCATGCAAGTGTACGTAATATCGCAGAGCCAAAACCTTCATTTTGTCCTTTTGTAATATTCTCACGTGATAATCCAAGGGGTTTACCCCAACAATCTCATGTTATATACAGCAATATTTATAATATTGAAGCGTATATTCGCTTTATCGAGGAAAAAGATAATGCTAAATACCTAACTTCAATTGATATAAAGGCATCTGAGCGTAATAATGCAATGAAAGATCTAGAAATCATGGGGATTACAGCATCAACTTTATTTCCTGGATTAGATGGTGTTTGTCAGGCTATTAAAGAAAAAAATTTTAAGTGAACACTAAATCCGCTTAACTTAAAATTAATAAAATCTTGTAAACTATATACTTACAAGATTTTCTATTCTCACAGAAACTAATTTGATTTAGTTCAATTTCCTTTAAACTCAATTACAAAAAATAGCTTCAACTTCCCGATGTAAAACGCTGAACCATTGCCTTGTTCCTGTAGTAAAGTTTTCAACTAGGTACCAATGTGACTCTAAAAGGTGCCCCGTTAGTTTCGTTTTTATCAACTCGCCATTTGGGCCATCGTCAATCATGACATATTTTGGTTTTTCAACGATTTCAATTTGAGTAACTTCATCTTCAAATACGTGTAAGTTACCTTCTAGATCGTCAAACTCACAACCTTTCATCAAAGCCGAGTATGTTTTACCTACTTCTAAGTTTAATTTATCAATTTGCATAGCCATTTCCTTTTTTGATTAACCCCAATCCCACGATTCCCAAGTTTCCCAACCTGGCATGTAATCGGATGTATCTTTAATTTCAGTTTCAGGACTATTCCAACCATCCCAAATATTGGTTTTTTCAGGCTTAACATCGACCAGTTCTGGCGGGTGATATTGATTTTCAGCGTAATAGCCCTGCCTCAATTTCACGATGTGGTCCTTATCAACTCTGATTTGGGCACCTTGCTGCATAACATTGGCCAGGTGATCATCTAAATGAATACCGCGTCTTTTCAAAAGCGCTTTAATTCCAGTATTTAACCTGTCGCGTCTGGAGGGCGTACAGTTAGTGACAGAACTCCAAGGTACATTTGCCCAATAACTCAGGCCAACAACAAAAAGCCCTCAACATTGAGGGCTTTTTAAAGTTTTTGTTTTACCCATTAAAATAACTCAGCCTGCTGGTATCGTAACTCAACACTAGACATAAGTGGCTTAGAGGTTATGCTTTAAATAGGACGTTTACCATTATTGAAAGCATTGGTAAATGAGATTAATGCCTCACTAAAGCGCGGCGGCTTTTTCACCGTCGTCTTTGAGTGATATGTTAGGCTGACCCTCTACAAAAGTTGCCTTTACCCTCTTTGATCGTTGTATGTAGCTCACCAACATGAATATGCCACCGACACTTCTTCCAATATCTTGCATTGTATCTGGATCAAGCATTGAATCATCCGTAATAACAGACATGCCAAACCACTCAACTAGAAGAATAAAGAAAACGGTAACCATAGCAATGGCTATATAGACCTTTGGGAATAGATAACTTTTTGAAAAAAATAAGAATATTAGATAAAAAGAAGTTAGCACTAATAATAAATTAAATACCACCTCAAAAACTAGAAGCGGTCCCAACAGTTGATGATATGCATTTATCTTTTCAAACGTTCCATCAATGAATATTGAATAGTACATAGATACAGCTTGGTATGCTAAAACAAATGGGCGTACTACCAAAATTAATCCTACAAGAACTAGCCAGCCACGTAATCCTTTTAATTTATTATTATCGTTCATCCTATCTCCGTCAATCTAACCGTTTGTCATACAGAATTCCGTATAAAGTGAATAGTATCTTAATTTGATTATCACTTATAATATGAAAATAACAATATATTACAAGTAGATAGCTAAAAATCAATCTATGAAAGCTAAAACAGCAATTACAGAAACATACAATACCGAGACAAAAATTAGTACCGACAGAATCCATACATCAACGTGTTCACATACCATAAAGTTCCCTAATTAGTTGAATTAACCCCAATCCCAAGCTTCCCAATCGTTATGTAAATAAGTATACATAACAGTACTACTTAAGGGAGTGTAAAGAAACGTCAGCGTAAATTAATTAATTAAAAATGGGTTCTATATCAACATGTAAGATGCTTAACCACCGTTGAGCACACTTATCTAAATCCATAATGGAATACCAATGAGGCTCTAATAAATGTCCAGAAAGCTTTTCTTCAACCCAACTACCATTAGGGCCATCATCGACTAAAACTACGGCTGGTTTTTTCAGAACCTTAAATTTTGTGGTTTCATCCTCGAACGTGATCATCTTACCTTCAAGCTCAAAGCTACAACCCTTTTGAGTTGCCAAGTATGTTTTACCCACTTCTAGAATCAATGTATTTTTACTCATATCTACCCTCTCACTGTTAAATCCAATCATAATTATTCACAAATTGATTAAAGTATTCCTCACCAGTCACGCCCGATAAGAAATCAGGCTTTAGAAACTTCGTAAAACGACAACTTTTAGCATCATTTTCGTTTTTAGTAGCCTCCGGCTGGCTCTGGTTACAGTTATTTTCAGTGCTCCAAGACGTAGCTCCGCTACTTTTTAAAGCCTCGTCCGCATTCGTGAGTTCGGACTTTTTCACTAATTTGAAATTCCCTTCTGTGGTAAGTATCGTTTTACAAAGCCAAGAAAAACCAACTACTTTACGTAAGGTTTCACCGTAACGATTAACACTTTTTTCAATCACCAACAGTGCTTTCTTCGATGTTTCACAAAATTTAGCCCAACGGTGTTTATCTGCATGATCAAACATTTCCAAGCATTCTGGATTGAATACCACATCACTTCTCTTTGCACGACGAACCGTTCGCCAAAGTGAAACGGATACACTACCGAATGATTGAAATTGTTTTATTCTATGAGTCGATGACCAGGCGCGGGCTTTAAAGGCATTTAGCTCTGAATCTGTTTCTGGCAGGAATTTACCTGTGATATTTTTAGCTATATATTTGGCAATATAAGCCGTTGCCCCGCCCTTTTCGGGATCGCTTTCTGTCACTGTGAATCGAGGTGTAATGTCACTACCCAATTCTTCACGGTCTTCTTGAACCGCATAAAACTCCATAATTTCAATGAGCAACGCTTTGTTTTCAGGATGGCAAAACAAGAAGTAATGCGCATGACAACAACCGTCTTTATGTGGCTCTGATACTCGGAAACCAAAGTAATCTAACTTTACTTTAGCCAGTGAAGCACGAACAAGTTGCCACAATTTCATTAGTCTTCTAGCTCCTTTTTTTATACTAGAGCCATCCCATTTATCTGAGTTACGGTGATACTTACTTGGTAATGTCCATGTAAAAAACAACGCGGTATAACCTTTACTTGTCGCGAGTTCTTGGAACCCACGGCTCTTGACCATCATTTCGGTATGTCGATTCTTAGGGTTAGCCGTGGTTCGTTTGATCACTTCTTTTAAATCGTACTCTTCACCCGTGTCTTCATTCACCACACACATTGATTCGACGAAAGCCATTGCCTTGCGCTGCGATTCAGTCCAATTTTTGTAAGAGATATCAGATATCATTTTAGATTGATGCTTACCGTTCCCTACACGGCCAAGCGCAACTTGCGCATATTCAATGTAATAACGGCGCAAAGATAAAAACTGTTTCAGAATCCAGTCATCACAAATCATTTTTTTTATCGCGACTTCCAAATCGTTTGTCGATAACCGTTTACGACCAGTAAGTGGTGCAACGATGTGATAATAAATAACGTTAGTACGCATTAATTTGTATGCATCAAAAAGCGCGTTGATATAGGCGTAACCATCATCACCGTCCTCATCTTCTGCATTATTATCGAATTTGATTGAACCGATTAATTTGATGTTGTGATTAACTACCTTTTGAGACAGCTTTTTTAATTCTTCGTCTTGCATTAATACAATATGATTGAGCTCGCCCATACCCTGTATGCGCTCTTTATCTACGCCTTTCTTGGAATCAACAAAGGGGAATTCTTTTTCGATAAAGGTTGCAGCCTTCAGTGCTTCACTTACCACTTCATCAGCGTATAAATCTATGTTGCGCTGTGATGAAAAAGCTCGTTTTTGGCGTGCCTGTATTTTCTTTATTACATCGATCTTTACCACCATAGGTAAGTGTGGGAAGTGATGACGCGCAAATATAGTACCGTGTTGAATTTTCAAAATAGAACCTCATCATTGAATGGATTGCTTTTCTTTCGGCTGAAGGAATGAAGTACGGCTGTTCAAGTCGCACTTCCCCACACTTCGTTCGACTTTTTTACTGTCGAGTATCGATTGCAGCTCTACTCGCAAGTGATGAATATGCGCCAAACCACGGCGTCTTTGTTCAAGGGTTAATTGGCTCATACTTCAGCATAATCCTGCGCATTTAATACGACATAACCGCCCTTGCCTTTTGGCCGACCGATTACGCCACGAAAAAGCTGACGACAATCTAGCTGTTGGCAAGCGTTGTCTATGGCGTCTTGCTTGGTTTCACATTCACCTATTTCAACGGTGCGTGGTTCGTGAGTTTGACCATCTCGAATGGTGCCGCCATCGGGACATACTTCTATTGCAAAATACATCATGCGACCATCCAGATAGTTGTATTGTGAATATCGAGTGTTTTTTCCCACCACAATTCTATGCAGGCTACTAACTTGGTTAAGCCGAAGCCTTGCGCCATAAAGTACAC
>Ga0209396_1005365_pt1 | contig 12142 bp, 4 predicted proteins | sample GOMGulsemesocosm_6_FD_184638 | JGI IMG/M metagenome (GOLD analysis project Ga0209396, IMG submission 184638) | Methane-oxidizing microbial communities from mesocosms in the Gulf of Mexico - GOM8C Gulf of Mexico (SPAdes) (version 2) | ecosystem: Environmental > Aquatic > Marine > Cold seeps...
GTAAAGACAGCGGTTACCACCTCGCCCTCACCTAAGAAGTCGAGATTGGCTTCGCTAATATCATAATTCCAGTTAACCGTGCCATCGTTAGCATTAGTATTGACGTTTTCAATGCTAAACGCGGCTTCGATTGCTGCTTGTTGAGCAGAGGTTAAGGTTAAAGCCGTTTCGCCACCTTGGGCAACAGCCGTAACAGACGAAGTCGCTTCTGTGGCAACAGGGTTATCTGTTAGATCGACATCGGTAAAGGTCAGACTGCCATTATCCGTCAGCGTTGCGCCTTCTGTGATGCTTCCAGTCACATCCACCACTTGAATATCCGGTGTATCGTTAGTACCTGTTAAGCTGATGGTGACATCTTGTGTATCCGTCGCGCCTTCATCGTCAGTCACAGTAATGGTAAAGACAGCGGTTACCACCTCACCGTCACCTAAGAAATCGAGATTGGCTTCGCTAATATCATAATTCCAGTTCACCGTACCATCGTTAGTATTAGTATTGACGTTTTCAATACTAAACGCGGCTTCAATTGCAGTTTGTTGTGCTGATGTTAAGACCAGTGCTGTCGTGCCATCTTGCGCTAATGCAGTGACAGAAGATGTGGTTTCAGTAGCGGTTGGGTTATCCGTTAGATCCAGATCGGTAAAGGTCACACTGCCATTATCCGTCAGCGTTGTGCCTTCTGTAATCGCTCCAGTCACATCCACCACTTGAATATCCGGTGTATCGTTAGTGCCGGTTAAGGTGATGGTGACATCTTGGGTATCGGTCGCGCCTTCATCGTCAGTCACTGTAATGGTAAAGACAGCGGTCACTACCTCACCTTCACCTAAGAAGTTGAGGTTGCTTTCACTGATATCATAAGTCCAGTTAACCGTGCCATCGTTGTTGTTAGCGCTGACGTTTTCTATGTTAAAGGCAGCTTCAATCGCTGTTTGTTGCGCTGACGTTAGAGTCAGTGCGGTTTCACCATCTTGGGCAATAGCGGTGACTGTCGATGTGGCTTCTGTCGCAATCGGTCCATCCGTTAAATCCACATCGGTGAAGGTCACACTGCCCGTATCTGTTAAGGTTGTGCCTTCTGCAATAGTGCCAGTCACGCTGCCTGTTTCAGCATCAACTTGAATATCCGGACTGTCATTACTGCCCGTTAAGGTGATGGTGACATCTTGGGTATCGGTCGCGTCTTCATCATCGGTGACTGTGATGGTAAAGACAACCGTGACTAGCTCACCTTCACCTAAGAAGTCGAGATTGGCTTCGCTAATGTTATAGGTCCAGTTAACCGTGCCATCGTTGTTGTTAGCGCTGACGTTCTCAATGCTAAACGCAGCTTCAATTGCAGCTTGCTGCGTACCTGTTAGAGTCAGTGCGGTTTCACCATCTTGCGCTATAGCAGTCACGGATGACGTGGCTTCTGTGGCGATTGGTCCATCAGTTAAATCCACATCAGTAAAGGTGACACTACCTGAATCAGTCAGTGTTGACCCTTCTGTAATAGCACCTGTCACATCCACAACTTGAATATCTGGACTGTCATTACTGCCCGTTAAGGTGATGGTGACATCTTGGGTATCGGTCACCCCTTCATCATCGGTGACTGTGATGGTAAAGACAGCCGTCACCACCTCTCCTTCACCTAGGAAGTCGAGATTGGCTTCACTGATGTTATAGGTCCAGTTAACCGTGCCATCGTTCGTATTAGCGTTAACATTTTCAATACTAAATGCCGCTTCGATGGCAGACTGTTGTGCTGATGTTAAGACCAGTGCTGTCGTGCCATCTTGTGCTAATGCGGTGACTGTCGAAGTAGCTTCTGTGGCTGTTGGAGTATCCGTTAGATCCACATCAGTAAAGGTCACACTGCCATTATCCGTCAGCGTTGTGCCTTCTGTAATATTACCCGTTACATCTACAACTTGAATATCAGGAGCATCATTCAAACCATTAATGGTAATGGTTATGTCTGTCGTCGCTGTTGCCCCTAAACTATCTTCAGCTTCAATTTGATAAGTTAGTATTAAACTTTCATTTCCTGCTACAAAATCAAAGGTTTCATCCTGTGAATCAAAGCTCCATTCAACTGTCGCTGAACTAGAGGAAGTATCAATCGCATCTTCATTAGCAATCGAAAACATATTTTCATAAAGGGTCAAATCAGAATCAGATAATACAACAGCTTCACTTTCGCCACTTTCGCTTTGCAACATGACAGTCACAGTAGAAACAGCTAATGTGACACTATTCGATATATCTGAATCACTAACAACTAAGTCACTGTCTAACGTCAATTGACTACCGTCTGCAGACAATTCATAGCTCGAGTTGGATAAAGTTGCAGAATACTCTAATGCTCTAGGAACAATTTCTTGCACCCAGTCATTTGAATTAGAGCTACCAGTCGTAACATCATTTCCATATTGGGTCGCTGTATCAGTAAAACCTGTACCAGATACACCACTAGCATAAAAATCATACCCCAAGAAAATAATGGTGCCCGAACCATACTCTATCGTCGCTACAGTAGCATTATCATCGGTACCATATATGGAAGTAAAACCTTCAACAGTGCCACTTCCAATAGAGTCTGTGGCACTTGGCGCACTTAATGAAGTTGGTCCACCTTCAAAAGGTGTTCCCGCTGCATTTCCCTCATTCAAACTCCAATTCGATCCACTTTGCGTTGTTAAATCCCAATCAAATATGTTATTTAAAAAATCAGTATCATTTGAACTGTAAGTTCCGGTCATCATGATGACACCGCCATCATTCACCCAGCTCGCAATAGTTGATTGTGCACTTTCAGGTAAAAACACCTCCGAATTAGGGTCTCCTCTTTCCATATCTGTCATGAAAAAGAAACCACTTTCATTTAACTTATCTTCAAAGTCATCATCGGTAAAATTTTGAATAGAGGTATCTAATGTGTATTCGCCACCATCATTAATCACCGACTGAATAATGCTAGCCAAATTGGCATTTTCATTACCCGAACCAGGGTTAGAGTCTGACCCATTTAGATTTGGGTAGCTGAATACTGACACCTGAGTATTGCCAGACGATGCACTTTCATCAGTTTCAAAGATAGGCGCACTGTTGTCATTACCCGTTAAGGTGATAGTAACTTCTTGCGTATCTGTGGAGCCTTCATCATCCGTTACGGTAATGGTGAAGACTGCGGTAACCACTTCGCCAGCACCTAAGAAATCGAGATTGGCTTCACTGATGTTATAAGACCAATTGACTGTGCCATCATTATTATTCGTATCGACGTTTTCAATGCTAAAAGCCGCTTCGATTGCTGCTTGTTGCGCTGAGGTTAACGTCAGAGCCGCTTCACCATCTTGTGCGATAGCTGTGACAGATTTGGTCACTTCTGTAGCCGTGGGCGTATCAGTTAGATCCACATCGGTGAAGGTGATACTGCCACTATCCGTCAGTGTTGTGCCTTCTGTAATAGTCCCAGTGACACTACCCGTTTCAGCATCCACTTGGATATCAGGTGCATCATTACTGCCGGTTAAGGTGATGGTGACATCTTGCGTATCGGTTGCCCCTTCATCGTCAGTCACAGTAATGGTGAAGACCGCGGTCACTACCTCACCTTCACCTAAGAAGTCGAGGTTAGTTTCGCTAATATCATAGGCCCAGTTAACCGTACCATCGTTAGCATTAGTATTGACGTTTTCAATACTAAAGGCCGCTTCAATTGCAGCTTGTTGTGCTGAAGTCAGAGTTAAAGCCGTTTCGCCACCTTGGGCAACAGCCGTAACAGACGAAGTCGCTTCTGTGGCAACGGGATTATCTGTTAAATCCACATCCGTAAAGGTCACACTGCCGCTATCAGTCAGGGTTGTGCCTTCTGTAATCGTGCCCGTCACGCTACCCGTTTCAGCATCCACTTGGATATCAGGTGCATCATTACTGCCGGTTAAGGTGATGGTCACATCTTGGGTATCCGTTGCCCCTTCATCATCAGTCACAGTAATGGTGAAGACCGCGCTCACTACCTCACCTTCACCTAAGAAGTCGAGGTTAGTTTCGCTAATATCATAGGACCAATTAACCGTACCATCGTTAGCATTAGTATTGACGTTTTCAATGCTAAAAGCCGCTTCGATGGCTGCTTGTTGAGCAGAGGTTAGGGTTAAAGCCGTTTCGCCACCTTGGGCAACAGCCGTAACAGACGAAGTCGCTTCTGTGGCAACGGGATTATCTGTTAAATCCACATCCGTAAAGGTCACACTGCCGCTATCAGTCAGGGTTAAACCTTCTGTAATCGTGCCCGTCACGCTACCCGTTTCAGCATCCACTTGGATATCAGGTGCATCATTACTACCGGTTAAGGTGATGGTCACATCTTGGGTATCCGTTGCCCCTTCATCATCAGTCACAGTAATGGTGAAGACCGCGCTCACTACCTCACCTTCACCTAAGAAGTCGAGGTTAGTTTCGCTAATATCATAAGACCAATTGACTGTGCCATCATTATTATTCGTATCGACGTTTTCAATGCTAAAGGCCGCTTCAATTGCAGCTTGTTGTGCTGAAGTCAGGGTTAAAGCCGTTTCGCCACCTTGGGCAACAGCCGTAACAGACGAAGTCGCTTCTGTGGCAACGGGATTGTCTGTTAAATCCACATCCGTAAAGGTCACACTGCCGCTATCAGTCAGGGTTAAACCTTCTGTAATCGTGCCCGTCACGCTACCCGTTTCAGCATCCACTTGGATATCAGGTGCATCATTACTGCTGGTTAAGGTGATGGTCACATCTTGGGTATCCGTTGCCCCTTCATCATCAGTCACAGTAATGGTGAAGACCGCGGTCACTACCTCACCTTCACCTAAGAAGTCGAGGTTGGTTTCGCTAATATCATAGGCCCAGTTAACGGTACCATCGTTAGCATTAGTATTGACGTTTTCAATGCTAAAAGCCGCTTCGATGGTTGCTTGTTGAGCAGAGGTTAAGGTTAAAGCTGTTTCACCACCTTGCGCTAAAGCCGTAACAGAAGAAGTGGTTTCAGTAGCGGTTGGATTATCTGTTAAATCCACATCCGTAAAGGTCACACTACCTGAGTCTGTTAAACTCGAACCTTCCTCAACAGTACCAACCACATCTACAACCTGAATATCAGGTGAATCATTTAAACCATTAATGGTAATTTTAATCTCAGTGGTTGCTGTTGCGCCATTACTGTCTTCTGCTTCAATCACGTATGTAAGAACAAGGCTTTCATTACCCGCTAAAGTATTAAAGGCTTCATTACCTGAGTCAAAACTCCAATCTACCGTTGTTGTACTTGTTTCAGAATCAAGCGCATTCTCATTCGCTATTACCAACATACTTTCATATGCTGCTGCTTCATCATCAGATAGGGTAACAGCATCACTTCCCTCTGTTTGCTGTACCGCTGTCACAGAAGAGACCGATAAGGTAACACTGTCTGAGGTATCTGAATCGCTAACGATTAAATCACTGTCTAAGGTTAATTGTGAGCCATTAGCAGATAGTTCATAGCTACTGCTTGCTAAATTTGCCGAATACTCTAATGCCCTAGGAACAATTTCTTGCACCCAATCGTTTGAGTTCGAACCACCAGTAGTAACATCATTTCCATACTGGGTCGCTGTATCAGTAAAACCTGTACCAGATACACCACTAGCATAAAAATCATACCCCAAGAAAATAATGGTGCCCGAACCATACTCTATGGTCGCTACAGTAGCATTATCATCGGTACCATATATGGCAGTAAAACCTTCTACCGTGCCACTTCCAATAGAGTCTGTAGCACTTGGCGCACTTAATGAAGTTGGTCCACCTTCAAAAGGTGTTCCTGCTGCATTTCCCTCATTCAAACTCCAATTCGATCCACTTTGCGTTGTTAAATCCCAATCAAATATGTTATTTAAAAAACTTGTATCATATGAGCCAGCGGTACCTGTCATCATAATAACACCACCATCATTTACCCAGCTTTCAATAATTGATTGTGCACTATCAGGTAAAAATGAGTCCGAATTAGGATTTTGACTCTCCATATCCGTCATGAAAAAGAAGCCACTTTCATTTAACTTATCTTCAAAATCATCATCGGTAAAATTCTGAATGGAAGTATCTAAGGTATATGCACCACCATCATTAATCACCGACTGAATAATACTAGCCAAATTGGCATTCTCATTACTTGAACCTGGATTAGAGTCTGACCCATTTAGATTTGGGTAGCTGAATACTGACACCTGAGTTGCTGCAGCACCAGCACCTGATCCTGCACTGAATACAGGTGCATTGTTGTCAGATAGGGTTAGTTCATAAACGTCACTTTCAATGCTATCGCTATTGATCACGCCAATGCTTTTTTCAAGCTCCCAATCCCCTCCCAATAAAGCTGAACCAGTCAAGTCATCAGAAGCAGCGACATCAGCCCCTGTTATTAGAGAAAGCTGCTCAATAAAGCTTTGATCATCACCTAGGCTTACTTCACAGCCATATAATAAAAGATCACCCTCTTCATTAAGGCTTTCTCCTAATAAGGTTAACTCTGCGTTATAAGATTCAAGTGATTCTGTATTTAAAGTGGCGCTACCTAACTCAATTTGTCCTTCACTACCATGTGACAAAATATGTATTGCATCATAATCTGAGTGAGTCTCAGCCCACACAGCCATTTGCGCTAAACCATCTTGACTGCTATCAATAAGCTGAATTTCAATGCCATCATCAATACCCTCGATAAGTGATTGATAGTTATCAATATTGGTATCGATAAAAACCACTTCTTTACGACCATTATTGAGACTGGCATCAACAGTTCTCACTTCTGTCGGCGCTAATGCATTATCTGCAATACTTGTAACTTGATCTTCAACATTTTGTAACTGGGTATCTGTTAGAATATCTACCGCCGTAGCCACAGCGGCGCCATCTAACAGTAAGCGAGGTTCAAGGGCTGAAATAAGTGGTTTTCGTGCTTGTTTAATCTTGCTTTGATACTTTTTCATACTAATCCCCTGAACATTCGAAAAGTCCATTTATTAATGACAATGTTTGAAATGGTTTAAAACTTGGCAATGACACTCATACCAGGAAGAACCTTCTCTGGTAGGGTTGAGATGTGTGCACGCAGTTGTAATGTTTGACTGGTTGGATCTATGCTGGGGCCAATTTGACTAACAAATGCCAATAAAGACTGCCCCGTTTCTTCTACTTTTAGTGTGATTTCTTGATTAAGAGACAACCATGCCATCCAATTAGATGGCACGATAATCTCAGCTTCAAGCTGACGTTGGTCGACGATGTTCAGCACAGCTTGTTGTTGTTGAACGATTTCAAATGTCTGAATATCTACTTGGTCCACGACACCGTTAAAAGGAGCAAAGATGGTACACCGCTCAACATTTAGCTCGGATATACTAAGCTCTGCCTGATTTTTTTTGAATTCTGATTCAGCAATGGCAACTTCCAACATTCCGATAGAACGTAGTTTGTTCAGTTGTTTTGTATTATCCAAGCGAATTTTAGCAACATGGGTCTCTGCTGCAATTTTATCCCGCTGCGCTTCGTATAACCGACAATCAAGTTGTACAAGCAGGTCCCCCTTATTAAAGGACTCCCCCATTGTTTTAGATATACCAATAACCCTTGCAGAAAGTTCACTTGATAGTGTCGCCTTATTGGTTGCGACTAATAAACCTCGAGCACGACCTTCTGCAAAGGATGTACTAGAAAAAATAGCTAAACTCAATAAGGCAACAAAGCGCAGCATATTGCTTAACCTTCCTTCACTAAGAGTTTTTCGGCATTAGACGCCGATAGAATTTCTTCTTCAGAGATTAATTTAATATCCCCTTGTTCCCAATGACTAAACATAGCTTCAAAAGCATCAGATAATTGATTCAAATCCATCCTGCCAAATCCTGATGGCAATGGATCAAGCCCAATAGAGACTAAAATTTTACCAAAGTTATTCTGCAATTCAGCATAAGCAACATCTCGACGAAGCTCAGCTAAAAGAGTATTTAGCTCTTCACGAATGACGGTTAACTCACCAATATTATCGCTTTCCTGACTTGATATGATTTGATGATAAATACGATCAGCAACATCCAAATAATCGGTGGATAAACCATAAGTTTCTTTAGATTCTAAAAATTGAATATTAGCGATATGAACCTGAGATATGACCGCCATAGACGTAGCTAAAGCCTGTTGCTTTGTCGCAGCTAGTTTAAGGTTATTTAACTGTTTTATTTTTCCATAACGAAAAACATTCATTAAATTCCAATTAACGCCAGCACCAGCCGATGTCCAATCGTTATACTTCATGTAATCCGAATTATTATAATAAACACCCGCATTTAGACTAAGGCTTGGAAATAAAGTCAAAAAAGCGGAATCCACATCTTCTTTAGTAATACGCTCTTGATATTGAGCTTCAATTAATTCAGGACGCTGAACCAATGCGGTCCTTTCCATATCTTCAACGGCTAAATCCATTACTGGTTCTTTAAAACTTGAGCGGCTAACATCAGCAAGTTCATAGGATTGAGCTGGGTTAAGGCCCATTAAGGTCGCTAATTCTGTTTTAGCAGGCATCAGATCCTTTCGAAGTTCCTGTAAGGTACGCAGAGCTTCTAATAAAGATCGCTGGTAAGTTAAAGCTTCCATCGGTGATTGAATTCGCATTTTTTCAATACGAGACGAATCAGACAATGCCGATCTTACTTTTGTAATAAGCGGGTCAATTTTATTAAGCAAACGTTCAGCAGATACCGCTCGGTAATAGGCATTCCTCGCTTGCTGCATAATAGTATGGACTACTTTACGCTCCCTCTCTTTTGCGATAAGGAAACGGTCAGCTTGCTGTTTATTTCGATAGTAGGCTAAACCAAAATCTAAAGTATCCCAAGTAGCACCAATGCTTGCGTTAATGTTACTTTTGCCTTCTGAAACAGAGTAACTTGGATTGCTTCCTAATGAAGCAGCACTTCCATCAGAATAACTCACAGACGCTGAAGCATCATATTCACTTCTTTGTGAATATCCTGCTTTCACCGCTAACTCTGGCAACATATCGAATTGATCAACACTAAGCTGCCCCTGCGATACAACCGCTTCAAACGCTTTTAATCTAGCATCCCGGTTATGCTTGATAATTCGAGCAAACGCATCGTTCAAATCAATAGGTTGTAATATAGGAGCAAAATCGAGCGTTAATAACTCAGTATTATCTAACACGTTAGACATAACCTGTTGATCAGTAAGGCGATTAGGCGTTACTGAACATGCCGTTAACGCAATAGAAACAGAGACAGCCACAACAGCTTTGCCATAAAACGGGCTTAAAGCCATGACACTTCCTTATCATTAAAAATTAATTGGATTGGGCAATAAAAGAGGATAGATCGAAAGTAAATTCAACTCTGCGGTTTGGGGCGTAGTGTGCTATTAATTTATCTTTAGTCAGTTCAGACTTAACACTGATTTCAGAAACTTTAGGAGAAGATTCTCCATGAGCAAAAATTCGAATCTGGTTACTAGATACCCCAGCACTAACTAAGATAGTTTGAACACTTTGAGCTCTTTTCTTAGAGAGTTTTTGGTTATATTTTTCACTACCAATTTGATCCGTATAACCATGTAGAGTAACGGTTGCTTGTTTATTTTTTAGCAAAAAATCAATAACTGTAGAAAGGTGATCTCTCTCAAAATTTGATTTATCAAACCCAAACAACAAAGGGGCAATATCAGGTATGACAACAGGTACTTCCTCGATAACAGCAACATCAGACTGATAATCAACTAACTGAACAATCACCTCTTCTAATTCTAGAGGCTGAACTTGAGGGCTACACCGTGTATATGCAGAACTACAGTCTAATGAAAGTGCTTCAGCTTTAAACTCAGAAGTACTACAGGCTGATAGTAAAACGGAAAGTACAAAAATAATTATTTTTTGGGGAGATAGGAACTGCATTAAACTAACATCCGAACTGTAAGTTATTGTAAGTGAATATCGTGATATTTGATATCATGTAGCATTGATTTACGGGAAAATAACATGAATGATTTTATACAAAAAGTTAAATTTCAAAAAAACACACGTTCAACCTTACAATTACATTACATTACACCTACAAGCTATTTATTCACCTTTTTCCCTTCAACGTCCATTATGAGCTACTTAATATTTTTAGATGTTTAAGTAAATTAATAAATCATTATTAACCCTGACTAAATACTGACACTCTATCAATACACTGGTTAATAATGAGTTCCCTTAACCATTTGTGGGCCAGGTCCTTTTCCATGTATTCATGCCAGAATAAGTTATAGGAAAGCTGTGGCACTTCAAAAGGCAAAGGTAGAATCGTCAGGTGATATAAATCGGCGATATGCTCTGCATATCGTCTTGGGGTTGTAAGGATAAGGTCAGTGGCGCGACATACATTCGCTGCACAGTTAAAGTCTGGCACTGTCATCACTATGTTTCTTTCAAGTCCTTGGTCGGCAAGTTTATAATCCAGCAACCATTTATCATCCCCTGACTGCACCTGTAAATGTCGCCCTTTCATGTAGCGCTCTAAATGCCAATCTAGTTTTAATAAAGGGCTGTCATCTCGCACTAAGCAACATAAATTGTCACGAAACAGTTCCTGATGAATCACCCCTTTAGGCGACTGCATAGTCAATGCTGCATCTTTTTCCTGAATGTCTTTACCTGTGATAGCAAAATCAATTTCTCGGTTTTGCAATCTATCCAAAGCGGTTTTATCAAAGGGGGTGGCGTCTAAGGTGATTTTGGGGGCCTGCGATAACAGCGTGTTGATGAATGAAGGGATCAACAAGGCATAAACACTTTCTGCTAATGCAAACGCAAACTGTCGATCACTCTGCTTTGGATCAAATGATTTAGGTTCAAGCAGTACATTTATTCGGCTTAACAAGGGCTCTAATTCATTCTTGAGGATCAAAGCCTGTGCTGTCGGCACCAATCCGTGTGAGGAACGAATAAAGAGTTGATCATCGAACTGCACTCTTAATCTTGCGAGGCTTTTACTCACAGCAGACTGACTCAAATTCAATTTTTCACTGGCCTTAGTGACACTGCGTTCTTGCAATAACACATGTAAAAACACCAACAAGTTCAGGTCTACTCGTGCCAATTTTTCCAAACTCATTTAAACCTCTGCAAATTCATCTCGATCTTATAGTGATATTCCATTAAGGAAACTAAATGATGAATATAAACCATTTCAATTCATATCACTAAAACTTTAAGCTGCCCATAAAATGAAATCGGACCAAGAATAAGGGTAAATACAATGCAAGACACATCAGGCTCAAATCGGTTAATGGTGCTTAGCATTCTTTTACTTGTGCTCTTTAGTCCATTAGCAATAGATGTGTACTTACCCGCCTTTCCTGAAATGGCTGCTGCTTTTTCAGTAGATAAAATGATGATTCAAAACACCATGACTTGGTTTATGTTTAGCCTAGGCATAGGCCAAGTTTTCGCAGGCCCTTTAGCAGACAGATATGGCCGACGACCTATCGCACTCTTTGGCATCCTGATTTATGTACTCTGTTCTATTGGTATTTCTCAAACACAAAATTTAGACACACTACTCACGCTGCGTTTATTACAAGGTGTGGGCGCTTGTGCTTGTTCTGTTGCAGGATTTGCTGCAGTAAGAGTTTATTTTGGGGCTCGTAAAAGTGCCCAGATGATAAGTTATATCAATGCATTAATTTGCTTTGGTACCGCCAGCGCGCCTATTTTGGGTAGTTGGATTACGCAGCAATTTGGTTGGCAAGGTAATTTCAGTTTTATGTTTATTTTTGGCATCTGTGCGGGTGTCATCATATTTTACGGTTTAACAGAAACCAAACCATTAACCGAGAAGATTCAAGATGCTCCCGTCAAGCCGCTTTTCAACCTTAGCCAATACCTAGTTATCATGAGAAACCCTATCTTCAGCTATCATGTTGTGCTCTGCATGCTGTCCATGTCAGTCATACTCGCCTATGTGAGCTCAGCACCGACTTGGCTCATGATGACCCTGGGGTTGAGTAAAATAGAGTTCACCCAGTGGTTTGCTGCTAATGCGATAATCAATGTAATTGCCTGTCTTTACAC
>Ga0209396_1005367_pt1 | contig 12139 bp, 12 predicted proteins | sample GOMGulsemesocosm_6_FD_184638 | JGI IMG/M metagenome (GOLD analysis project Ga0209396, IMG submission 184638) | Methane-oxidizing microbial communities from mesocosms in the Gulf of Mexico - GOM8C Gulf of Mexico (SPAdes) (version 2) | ecosystem: Environmental > Aquatic > Marine > Cold seeps...
TTGAACGTATTACTGTTAATGGATTCATTGACTCGTTTTGCGCAAGCACAGCGTGAAATTGCTTTAGCGGTCGGTGAGCCACCGGCAACGAAAGGTTATCCACCGTCAGTATTTGCAAAATTGCCACAGCTGGTAGAGCGTGCCGGTAACGGTAGTGACGAGCAAGGTTCGATTACCGCATTCTTTACCGTATTAACCGAAGGTGATGATTTACAAGACCCTATTGCAGATGCGTCACGCGCCATTCTTGATGGGCATATCGTATTGTCTCGAGAGTTAACAGATGCGGGGCACTATCCTGCGATTGATATTGAAAAATCTATTAGCCGTGTTATGCCGATGGTGACGACTGATTTTCATCAAGCTGCCGCTCGCGGATTCAAGCAAGCTTACTCGCTATATCAACAGAACAAAGACTTGGTTTCGATTGGCGCTTATAACCAAGGTGCGGATGCAAAAATTGATCGCGCTATTCGCTTAAAACCAGCAATGGACCAATTTTTACAGCAAGGTATGAAAGAAGTTATTCCTTTCTCACAATGTGAAGAAATGCTTGCTGCTATCGCGCCGCATCTCGGCGTGGCAACCTTATAATGAAACAGTGTCAATATAATGTCTAATACAGCGCTACAACGGGTCTATCAGCAACTTGAAGAGCAAGAAAAACACGCCGCGAGAGCTTATGCGCTGATCCAACAAGATGCTGAGCGTTACCATAGTCAAATGCAGCAATTAAGTGATTACCGTAAACAATATTTACAGCAATTCACTGAACGTGGGGAAGAAGGTATCTCAGGTAGTAGTTATGCGCATTATCATAACTTTATGAAAAAACTAGAATTAGCTGAATTTGAGCAGAAACAAGCACTCGATAATATCCAACAGACAGTTAAGAGCAAGCACTCGGATTGGATGGAAATTCGTAAGAAGCGTGATGCGCTGGGTTTATTATTAGATAAACGCAAAGCCGCTGCACAGCTTGTCGAACAGCGACGCGAGCAAAAAGATCTTGATGAATTTTCTAACTTCCAATACTTCAAGCGTAAGAATAACCGATAATACGATTAATCTGGCGTGAATTTTGCATTGTTTCGCTATAACTTCTATTGATGATATTTAGGCTTGAACGATGACTTTCTCTCTACATAAATCAACAGCGATGACTGATATACAGGCGACGAATAATAAATCGCAAGCGCTTAATGTCAAAGGCGATACAGCTGACGATATGGCGAGTGATGGAGAGTTGAATACGCCTGAAAGTAGCTTTTCTAAACTATTTTCTCTCTTTAGTAGCAATAATCAAACCGATGTTATCGTTGGACAAACAGCCATTGATAGCGCTGAGAATATAACGGCAGATAGTGCGGTAGATAGTGCGGTAGATAGTTCTGTACCGAATGCTGAACCAGGTACTGTTGCGAGTCTTGATGATGGTCTTGTCGCTGGGCTGATAGATAACGCTGATGAAGCTGAAGCAATCGTTGGCGATGACTTAAATGTAATAAGCCAAGATGACAGCTTGCTGAAAAATGAAAGTAGTGATGACTTTTTGGCGCGTCTCGATCAATCATCGATGCTGTTACAAAGTAATACTGCGAGTGACGCTGGGACATATGTTCAAGGTAAACCTAACGGTAATATATTGCCTTTACAGGCAAAGGAGGCGAATATTGCCTCACCAGGTCCCGTGAGTATAACTGACTTATCCACGCCCGATAGTCGCGTGGCAGGTACGCTCGATGTTAGTAATAATGAACTGAAACCAGTATTGCAAACGAGCGAGCTATCTATAGAGCCAACAGATTCAGCAGGTTCAACAGATTCAATAATCTCAACAGATACTATCACAGCGTCAACGTTAGTCGGTATGTCGACAGTCGCAGGCCTTACTGACAATAACCCTCGATTTACGAAAGGCGATTTATTCGCTACGGGTGATTTAGTTAATGGTGATGGGACACTTGACCGTGAACTCTTAGGTGGCGCTGGAAAAGCAAACTTAGCCACGGGTGTTAGCGAAATAGAGTTGGCGAAAAATACACCTTTTGGTCAAGCTAGTGGCATAGCCGCAGGGATCAGCAGTGCAGTAACAGAGAGTAATAGTTCAGCACTAGAACAGCTGGATATGACATCATCTGAACCTATTGAGCAATTAGATTTTGCGCAAATTATGGAATCAGCACGTAAGCAAGAGCCGTTAGACCAAACCACACGTACCTTGGTAAAGACGCCGATATTAACGGACGCTGAACAACAAGTATTAGAGAAACGGGTTAATCTTAATAACAATCTCGCGACTTCGGAATTAAATGAAAAAATCGCTATTATGGCAGGTAAAGAATTACAAACAGCGACAATCCGCTTAGACCCAGCAGAATTAGGCAGTATGAATGTTAAATTGGTTGTGCAAAACGATCAAATAAATGTGACAATTCAAGCGCAGAATAACCAAAGCCGTGATTTACTTGAACAACAAATGCCGCGATTACGAGAAATGTTACAGCAACAGGGCATGACATTAGGTGAGACGCAAGTGCAAGCAGACAGTGGGCAGCAGCAATCTGCATTTCAACAGTCAAGACAAGAACATGGACAAAAAAATAGCAATAACGAAGCGAATTATACGATAGATTCACAGACTGAAGTCCCTGTTACTACTCAGTATTGGCAAGACTCGGCTAAAGGGGTAGACTTTTACGCCTAAACAGTTTGATTAGCATTTATTTAGCGTAATATAAAATTCGATTTAAGGACGATAATGGCTGACGACAACGATTTGAAAATAGACGATAAAAGTAAAGGTAATAAAAAAATCATTATTATCGCGGTGATTTTAATATTAATGCTTGTAGGGGCTGGCGCGGCGTTTTTCTTTTTAAGTGGTGATGATAGAGCCCCCTCCGATAACGTAGAATCTATGACTGAAAGTGTTGATAGAAGTGTAACTGAAACGGCATATTATGTTGCCATGCCACGTCCTTTTGTTTTTAATATTATAGGATTAAAGCGCGAACGCTTAGTGCAGATTAAAGTTCAATTAATGGTACGCGGTAGTGACAATCAAGAATTAGCTAAGACCAATGTTCCTTTAATTGAAAGTACCTTGTTGCAAGTTTTTAGCGCAACAACAGAGCAGCAGCTCGCTACATATGAAGGCAAAGAATTATTGCGTTCAGATTCATTGGCGAGTGTGAATGAAATTTTGATTAAATATACTGGGAAAGGGGTTGTTGAAAAGATCCTGTTTTCTGGTTTTGTAATGCAGTAGGTTATGTGTGAGTGATTTATTAAGCCAAGACGAGATTGACGCGCTATTACACGGTGTTGATGATGTTGAAGAAGATGAATTTGACACCGTAGAAGAGAGTGGCAATATTGTCGATTTTGACTTTTCATCGCAAGACCGTATTGTGCGTGGGCGAATGCCTACGTTGGAGTTGGTTAATGAACGTTTCGCACGGCACATGCGGATCAGCCTATTTAATATGATGCGTCGTACTGCCGAAGTGTCCATTAATGGCGTACAGATGCTGAAGTTCGGTGAGTATGTTCACACATTATTCGTACCAACCAGTTTAAACATGGTCCGTTTTCGTCCATTAAAAGGAACGGCGTTAGTCACCATGGAAGCACGGTTAGTGTTTATTTTGGTTGAAAACTTTTTTGGTGGTGATGGTCGTTATCATGCCAAAATTGAAGGTCGTGAATTTACCCCAACCGAACGCCGTATTATTCAAATGCTATTAAAGATTGTTTTTGAAGATTATCACGAGGCATGGGCACCGGTCATGGATGCGGAATTTGAATATCTTGATTCTGAAGTCAACCCGGCAATGGCAAATATTGTAAGCCCAACCGAAGTGGTGGTGGTGAGTTCATTCCATATCGAGCTTGATGGCGGTGGCGGTGATTTCCATATTACCATGCCGTATTCTATGCTCGAACCGATTCGTGAGTTGCTCGATGCAGGTGTGCAAAGTGATAAAGAGGATACTGATGAACGTTGGAGCTCGGCATTACAAGAAGAAATTTTAGATGTTCCGGTAGAGTTAAGTACAAGATTACTTGAAACTGAGCTTTCATTAAGGCAGATAATGGAATTGAAAGCGGGGGATATCATCCCGGTTGATATGCCAGAGGACCTTACCGTTTTTATTGAGGATTTACCGAGTTATAAAGCCAAACTTGGCCGAAATAAAGATAACGTTGCGGTTAAGATTAGTAAAAAGTTAAAAGTAAGTAATTTAACTAAATCAGAGATTGACCACGTTGCATTACGTGGTGGGTTATTGAATTTAGGTGATAAAAATGACGATAAATAAGGTATTTAAATGAGTACAGATCAAGATCAGATGGCGAATGATTGGGCTGCAGCGATGGCTGAACAAAGTACTGTTGAGGCCGCTGAATTAGAAGACTTTAACAATGATGAGGTTCCATTCTCGGCGGAACAACAACAAAAGCTAGATAGTATTCTTGATATTCCGGTTGTGATATCAATGGAAGTTGGTCGTAGTAAAATTAGTATTCGTAATTTATTACAGTTAAACCAAGGCTCTGTTGTTGAACTCGATCGCATTGCGGGTGAACCGCTCGATGTCATGGTTAACGGTACATTGATTGCCCACGGTGAAGTCGTTGTCGTCAATGATAAATTTGGTATTCGTTTAACTGACGTTATCAGTCAAACCGAACGAATTAAAAAGCTTAAATAATATGAACGATATCGATATGCTGCAATGGCTATTATCATTGTTTGTGGTTATTGCGGTTATCGTAATGCTCGCTTTCTTGGCTAAAAAGGCGCGTGTATTTGGCAGTAATCATCAACAGCTAAACGTTGTCGCAACATTACCATTAGGGCCTAAAGAACGTATCATGGTCGTACAAGTGGGTACAGAACAAGTACTACTCGGCGTGACAGGGCAACAAATCAATCTGCTTAAAGAACTTGAACAACCACTGGAAAATAGCCAACCAGAACTCAACCCATTTGCTACTAAATTAGCCCAGATGATGAAACAGCATAATGAAAAATAAGTTTACGGTATTACTGTCGTTGTTCCTGCTCTTCTTCACGTCTGTAGCATGGGCTGATAACTCCGTTATGTCGGCGGTGAAAGTGATCACAAACAGTGATGGCTCACAGGAATATTCGGTGTCATTACAAATTTTAGCCATGATGACGGCGCTGAGTTTTATACCAGCTGCGCTTATCATGATGACCTCTTTTACCCGCATCATCATTGTACTGTCTATTTTACGCCAAGCATTAGGGTTACAACAAAGCCCCTCTAATCAGGTATTAGTCGGTATCACTTTATTCCTGTCCTTTTTCATTATGACGCCAGTATTTGAGCGTATTAATGACAATGCGCTACAGCCTTATTTGAGCGAAGAACTGACCTCGATGCAAGCTTTTGAACAGGCTAAGCTACCAATGCAACAATTCATGTTGGCACAAACCCGGGTGACCGATATTGATACCTTCATGCGGATAGCGAAAGTTGAAGCTAATTCTCCAGAAGAAGTCCCTTTCCGCGTATTGATTCCCGCATTTGTTACCAGCGAATTAAAAACAGCCTTTCAAATTGGATTTATGGTGTTCATTCCATTTTTGATTATTGACTTGGTAGTGGCGAGTATTTTGATGGCGATGGGTATGATGATGTTATCTCCGATGATTATTTCATTACCTTTTAAGCTTATGCTGTTCGTGTTAGTCGATGGTTGGAGCTTAATTATGGGCACGCTTGCGGCTAGTTTTGGTTTATGACGAGGCTCTTTATATACAAGACCTTATACAAGTTCATCAATCGGCTTATCAGCCTGTTAGTAAGCAATAGGGAGCATCATGGCACCTGAAGTCTTTGTAGATATATTTCGGCAAGCATTATGGACAGTATTACTGCTGGTATGTGCGGTTGTTGTTCCTGGGTTATTAGTCGGTTTAGTAGTATCAGTCTTTCAGGCCGCGACCTCAATTAATGAACAAACATTAAGTTTCTTACCACGTTTAATCGCGACCCTGTTGGCACTCATTTATGGTGCGCATTGGGGCTTTGCTCGTTTGATGGAATTTTTTACCAACATGATGCTCCAAGTCCCACAAGTTGTAGGTTAATTAGTGGAGATTCTATCGGCTGATATTATGACGTTTATGGCCAGTTATATTTGGCCGTTTGCACGCCTCTCAGGCATGGTTATGGTCATGATAGTCAGTGGTGCGAAAACAACGCCACCCATGATCCGGTTATTTTACTGTCTTGCGCTTACCGTGATGGTCGCGCCTGTATTACCACCTATGCCTAATGTCGAACTGTTCTCTTTGGGCAGTTTTATGATTATCCTGCAACAGAGTTTGATTGGTATTGCGATTGGCTTTGTCACCGTCATGCTGATTCAGACATTTGTTATTGCGGGGCAAATTATTGCGATGCAAACCAGTTTAGGTTTCGCTGCGATGGCCGATCCTGCATCAGGTCAAACTTCACCTGTTATTGGTCAAATCTATATTTTATTAGGCACTCTGGTTTATCTATCTGTGAATGGTCATTTGTTTATGATCGAAACAGTCGTTAAATCTTTTGAGACACTCCCCGTGTCCGCGTCTGGTCTAATGGCAGTTCAGTACTATGAAATAGCGGGCTGGATGTCGGTAATGATTGCTGCTGCATTGAGTATGTCATTGTCTGCGGTTGTTGCTATGCTCGTGATTAACTTTTCATTTGGTGTGATGACCAAAGCTGCACCGCAACTAAACGTATTTAGCTTAGGTTTCGCGGTTGGTATGGTCGCAGGCTTATTTATTATTTACTTATCATTAAAAAGTTTTATGTTTCATTTTAATGCCCAATGGCAGAGAGCGGGTGAATTGATTTGTTCGCTGCTCAATAATGCTTGTGCGTATTAACGCCGCTCACCACATTAGGATAAAGGTATTTCCTCATGGCTGAAAAAGACGGACAAGAACAAACCGAAGACGCCACCGAGAAAAAGCTCACCCAAGCCAGAGAGAAAGGTCAGGTAGTACGTTCGAAAGAACTCGCGACGACCTTAGTTCTAACGGCAAGTGGTGCCGCTTTCCTTGCTTTTGGTGATGCACTCGCCCGTGCGCTTGAGACTAACATGACGCGTTTATTTCAACTTGACCGTGAAGATGTATTCAATCCTTATGCCTTGCTCGAAATTGTTAGCGCGAGTGTTAAACCGTTATTTTGGCCTCTGTTCGGTATTATGATTGCCGGGTTTTTTGCCGGTATTATTGGTAATATTATGATGGGGGGCATGGTTTTTAGTGGAGAATCTATTCGTCCGAAAGCGTCAAAAATGTCACCTAAAGCGGGTCTTAAAAGAATGATGGGGCCGCAAGCCATGGTTGAATTGATTAAATCAATTGCCAAGGTTACGGTTGTCGTGACGATTGCCTTGTTGGTGCTAAAAGTGCAATTTTTACAGATTATGGAGTTTAGTCTCCAGCCATTGCATATTTCGATTATCCAATCGCTGAGTCTTTTGACTGATATTTTTATTTGGTTGTGTGCGTCTTTGATTATTATTGTCGCGATTGATGTGCCTTACCAATACTGGAAACATGCCAAAGAATTACGGATGACCAAGCAAGAAGTTAAAGATGAAATGAAAGATGTGAATGGTAATCCACAGTTAAAAGGCAAGATCCGACAAATGCAGATGGAGGTATCGCAACGTCGTATGATGGGTGATGTTCCTGACGCTGATGTGATTATTACCAACCCAACACATTATTCTGTGGCATTAAAATATGAAAAAACCGGTAACGCGGCACCTAAAGTTGTGGCTAAAGGTGTTGATCAAGTGGCATTCCGTATTCGTGAAATGGCGAAAGAAAACAAAGTACCAATCTTAGAGTCAGCGGCTTTAACACGTGCTATTTATCATACTACTGAGATTGATGATCCAATACCTGAAGGGTTATTTATCGCGGTAGCACAGATACTTGCCTATGTTTATCAGCTCGAACAATTTAAACAACGTAAAGGTAATCGGCCTAAACCGTTACCAAAAACCATAGATATTCCTGATGACCTAAAATATTAGTGTCATTTGTGGACTTCAGCACTGAATGATTTTGCCTTCGGTATGATTATTGCTTTATACTATCAAGCATTAAATTTTGAGGTCTCGGAATGCAAGTAGCAACAAATCTGTCAAAAATATGGGGTAAAAGAGCGATTGCGCTAGAAAATATCGGCACCCCGATAATTGTGTTAGCTACACTCGGCATGGTTGTGTTACCGATACCTGCATTCCTATTAGATGTATTCTTTTCTTTTAATATCGCTTTATCGTTATTAATTCTGCTTGTTTCGGTATACGTCAATAAACCACTTGATTTTGCTGCATTTCCGACTGTTTTGTTAATTGCAACATTACTACGCTTAGCCTTGAATGTGGCCTCAACACGAGTGGTGTTGTTAGAAGGGCATAATGGCGGTGATGCTGCGGGACAAGTTATCGATGCCTTTGGTTCTGTTGTAATAGGTGGGAATTTGGCGGTGGGTCTCATCGTGTTTATGATTTTAATGATTATTAACTTTGCCGTGGTGACCAAAGGTGCGGGACGTATTTCGGAAGTAAGTGCGCGTTTTACGCTCGATGCTATGCCGGGTAAACAGATGGCGATTGATGCCGATTTGAACGCAGGTATTATTGACCAAGATAAAGCTAAATTGCGCCGAGAAGAAGTCACTCAAGAAGCTGATTTTTATGGTTCGATGGACGGTGCTAGTAAATTTGTTAAAGGTGATGCGGTTGCTGGTTTATTGATTTTATTCATTAATATTATCGGTGGCCTCATCATTGGTATTTCACAACATGATTTAAGTTTTGCGGAAGCTGGTGAAATTTACACATTATTGACTATTGGTGATGGTCTGGTTGCGCAGATACCGTCACTACTCTTATCGATTTCTGCAGCTATTATTGTTACCCGTCAAAATAAAGACGAAAAACTCGGCACTCAAGTCACGGGCCAAATGGTGGCCAATCCAAAGGCATTGGCTGTTGTTGCTGCCATTATGACAGTAATGGGGCTAGTACCAGGTATGCCACACCTTGCTTTCATCGGTTTTGGTGTGCTTACTGGCACTTGGGCTTGGTGGCTAATGAAGTCAGCAGCCAAGCGTGAAGAAGAGAAAACCAATATGCCAGAAGATGCAGATATTAAAGCGAGTTTGAATGATCAGAAAGATCTCGATTGGGACGATGTTAAACCCGTAGATACGATCGGTCTGGAAGTTGGCTACCGACTTATTCCCATGGTTGATAAGAGCCAAGGTGGTGAGTTATTAAACCGTATTAAAGGTGTTCGTAAGAAGCTTTCTCAAGAATTAGGTTTTTTGGTGCCCGCAGTGCATATTCGTGACAACCTCGAATTACCACCAAATTGTTATAGTATTAATATTATGGGTGTTTCAAATGGCGAAATTGAAATTTTCCATGATAAAGAGTTAGCCATTAATCCGGGTCAGGTATATGGCAAGATTGATGGTATTTCAACCATAGACCCCGCTTTTGGCCTGCCTGCTTTATGGATCAATCCTCAACAGCGTGATCAAGCGCAAACCTTGGGTTATACAGCTGTTGACTCAGCTACAGTTGTTGCGACACACTTGAGTCAGTTACTACTGAACAATGCTGCGCAATTACTCGGTTATGAAGAAGTGCAGAATTTATTAGATGTATTAGCGAAAACACATCCTAAATTGGTCGAAAGTTTAGTCCCTGAAATTTTACCGTTAGGGGTTGTTGTGAAAGTGTTGAAAGGGCTATTACATGATAACGTGCCAATTCGAGATATTCGCACCATTGTTGAAACAATGGCTGAATATGGTACTAAAACGCAAGATCCAGAAGTGTTGATTTCTGCTTGCCGTGTAAGCTTACGCCGCATGATTGTTCAGGATATAAATGGTATCGACAGTGAATTACCTGTCGTGACACTGGCCCCTGAATTAGAGCAAATATTACACCAGTCTTTACAGGCTGCTGGTAGTGAAGGTGCGGGTATTGAACCTGGTTTAGCTGAACGGATGCAAACCTCATTAACAGAGGTGGCACAAAATCAAGAATTAGCGGGACAACCGGCGATCTTACTTACCTCTGGGGTATTAAGGTCAACATTAGCGAAATTTGTGAAATACTCAATACCCTCATTACGCGTATTATCATATCAAGAAGTACCTGATGATAAACAGATTCGAATTGTCAGTGTTGTTGGTCAATAACACGTAAATAAAAATTTAAGTAGCGAACAGAACTAAGGATGTTAAGTTGAAAATAAAGCGCTTTTTTGCCAAAGATATGCGAGCGGCATTGGCTGAGGTCAAAGAGGTTCTTGGCCCCGACGCTGTTATTATGTCTAACAAAAAGGTCACCGGTGGCATTGAAATAGTTGCTGCTGTGGATTTCTCTGAAAGTAAGCCTGTCGCACCTGAAAAAGTAAGCGAACCAAAAACTGTAGCAAATAAATCAGAACGTCAACTTTCTGAAGACTCCGTCAATTTATCGGCATCTAAATTCAACTTCAAAAAATTAATGAATAATGAACTGTCACAGCAAGCAGAACCAGAGCGACCCGTCGCGCCAAATGACTCATTAGCGAGCTTATTGGCACGTCAGCAAGAACATAAACAGCAAATGTCACAAGCAATCAATAACGATGATAATACGCGTGAAAAAAATAATTGGGATACCAGTTTTTTAAAGAAACCGGTCGCTCGTCGCTTTGCTGAACGCCCAAATACTGCTCCGGCGACACTCGCAGAACAAAATGAAATGCGTGATGGTATGGCGCGCTCTTCTCAACAAGCTGGTTATAAGCAGTTTGAGTCGACTACACCGAAAAGTGACAACCAACAAGACATGAGTGCGATGAAGGCTGAGCTTGCCTCAATTCGAAAGTTGCTTGAGCACCAAGTCTCAGGATTACAGTGGCAGGAAGTTGAACGTAATGAACCTATTCGTGCTATGTTGATCAAACATCTTGTTAAGATTGGTTTTACCGAAGAGGTTGCAGACCAACTCGCTAACTGTGTGGCTGAAAACTGTTCGATTGAGTCGGCTTGGGATCAGATCGAAGCGTTACTGACGGACAGTGTGCTCATTGCGCAAGATGATATTTTGGGTAAAGGTGGTGCTGTTGCATTAGTTGGCCCAACCGGCGTGGGAAAAACGACAACTATCGCCAAATTAGCGGCAAAATTTGCCATGTTGCATGGCTCAGAGAATGTTGCGTTGATTACTACTGATACATATCGTATTGGTGCTCACGAACAATTGGCGACTTACGGGCGTATTATGGGGTGTGTTGTTAAGGTTGCCCGTGATGAAGCAGAGTTGGCACAATACTTGTATCAGTTAAGAAGTAAACGTTTAGTCTTGATTGATACTGCCGGGATGGGACAGCGTGACAAGCGTTTATCCGAACAGTTAGATACATTAGTTAATAATGAAAAAGTCGTGATTCGTAACTATTTGGTTGTCCCTGCAACTGCGCAGCGTAGGGTTGTACAAGAAACATTAGAGCATTTTCATCATATTCCGTTAGCGGGCTGTATTTTAAGTAAAGTGGATGAAAGTTTAAGCTTAGGTGAGATTTTAAGTGTACTAATACAACATGAACTACCGATTGCATATATAACAAATGGGCAAAGGGTTCCTGAAGATATAGACTCAGCCAATGCACAGCAATTAGTTCGTACTGTATTTAACAGAGATACGCTAGAAGAACAAAACGATACGCATTTTTGGTTAGGCGATGATAAATAGTAATGAATAAAAATATTTTTTTCGATCAAGCAAGTGGTCTAAGACAAATGAGTAATAACAAAAAAGTTAAAGTCATTGCCGTTTCAGGTGGTAAAGGTGGCGTAGGTAAAACTAACGTAACACTGAACATGGCAGTATCACTCGCGGCCCAAGGTAAGCGAGTCATGGTTTTAGATGCCGATCTTGGGTTGGCAAATGTCGATGTTTTACTCGGTTTACGCGTACATAAAAATATTTCTCACGTTATTTCGGGTGAATGTACATTAGATGATATTTTGATTGAAGGTCCGAATGGGATCTTAATCGCACCGGCAACATCTGGTAC
>Ga0209396_1005380_pt1 | contig 12123 bp, 18 predicted proteins | sample GOMGulsemesocosm_6_FD_184638 | JGI IMG/M metagenome (GOLD analysis project Ga0209396, IMG submission 184638) | Methane-oxidizing microbial communities from mesocosms in the Gulf of Mexico - GOM8C Gulf of Mexico (SPAdes) (version 2) | ecosystem: Environmental > Aquatic > Marine > Cold seeps...
AGACAAGAAGTTTCATTTTTTTACTTATTTTCTATATCAAGTATTTGGTATCGTATTAAGTTTTGTTCTAATTGTAGTTTTATGGTTAGGTACATTGTGAATGAGACACATAACAAACAAATTAATCAGGACAAATAACAGTTGGTTTTGCTCCTGCATCGCTTATTTTAACCAACTAAATTTGCTTACTATTAGGGCGTTCTGTGCCAGTGAACAATGGGAGTTATGCTGTGAATAAGTTATTACTTTTAGTTGTATTAATTATCTTCCCCTGTATGGCAAATGCGTCAGATCCAACGCCACTTGTTGAAATATTTATAGAATGGCCATTAATATTTATGTCAGTAATATTGTGTATTTTTTCATTTTTTAAATTTAAAAATTCACTAATCTCTAATATTGTTTTGTTCTTGTTTCATATACTGGTTCTTTTGTGGTTAACAGAAGTTGGGTATATGAGAAACAATGGAGATATAATATGGCTCACACTAACGATAAATATTATAGGTATAGGTTTAGGCGGTTATAAGATCAGTTCGAAAAGCAACACTGATAATAGCATATAAGCAGTACTTCAAGCGGAGCAAAAACAGTTGGTTTAGGTTCCGCTTTCACATTTCAACAATTAAAAGCCTCTAGTCGGGCGTTATACGCCACGGAGGCTTCCCAAGTTTATGTCACTATTATTCGGCGCTGGTTTAATTCTCTTTATTTTTGAGCTTTATAATCTTTATTCTTCTGTTCAATATCATAGAATTTTCATCATTGGCTTTCTTTACAAAACAAATAGGAATATGTCGGTATTCCAATTAAAGCAAGAAGCTGGTAAATCTTTATCTCTTGGTGACTGGTACCAAGAAGGTGACTCAAAATTTAAAGTTGGTGTAGTAATAAATGTTATATATCTGTTTGTTTCTATAATCATGTTAATTAACGGGTAATTACTTTGCTAACAGTGCATAACAACTTGATAAATCAGGACAAAATACTGTTGGCTGCGCTTCGTCCTTCGCACATTTTAGCCAACCATTACTTTGCCGCTTTTTGTGGCGTTAGGTCTTAGTACTAATATGAATATTGAAATTACCGACTCACCGAAAGAAATTGATGATGAGAAAATCATTAGCGAAATTATGAAATATAATCTTCAGTTCGGCAAGAAGGATGTAAAGCCTATGTCTCTTTATGTTCGTGACTCATGCGGAGAAATTATTGCTGGTCTTACCGGGAAAACATTCTGGAATTGGCTACATGTTGAATATTTATGGGTTCACGAAAGTCAACGTGGCAATAAACTTGGAAGTCAACTTATAGCGGCAGCCGAAAACGAAGCGGTTAATAGGGGGTGCACTGGGTCAACATTGGATACCTTTAGTTTTCAGGCACCAGATTTTTATCAAGAACTAGGTTATTCTATCGTCGGAACATTGGCTGACTATTCAGGTGAGCATCAGCGCCATTATTTGGTAAAAGACTTAACAAAGCATTCCCGTTGATGCCACTGAGAGTTATGAGTTTAAATATGTGTAAGAGAAGAAACAATAGTAGAGAACTTTCTACTTATGGAAAAGAAACGCTATCAATCTTGTTAATATTTTTCCCTACTTATGCAATTGCTTCTGATCCCAGAGGATTATTTTGGCCAATAGTGATAGGTTTGATATTTATTGGCTTCTTACTATTTCTAATTACAGCAGCATTGGTTTTCTATTGGATTGATAATAAATCTCAAAGAAGTATTCTGCTAGGATTTTTCTTTGGATTATTTTTGGGGCCAATACGCACACCTAGCGGTGAATTTGTGCCGAATATAGTAAACCTATTGATGAATGTTAATATTGAAGGTCTACTTTATGCCCTTGTATACGCATGCATCTATTCAGTTGTTATATTTGTTTTATTTTTTGCTTTTACTAAAATAAAGCGAAAATAGTATGTTTCAAAATTGACATAACAAACTAATTTATAAGGACAAAATGTTTTGTTGTTGTCGAACATCAACTATTTTCAGTCTATTAAAAGGGCGTTATGTACTTAGGAGTTCAAATTGAGTTTGGCAAAAAATTTCAGGATGATGTCACTTTATAATAAGCGGATGAATAAGCAATTAATGGATTGCTGTTTAGCTTTACCCGTTGATGTTACAGAGAAAGATACCAAGTCTTTCTTTCCTAATATAATGAGTTATTGGAATCATATTCTTTTTGGGGATCTTATTTTATTAGGTCGCTTGGCTTCGAATGAGATTGCTCAACTGAAGGCCAAAGACTTTGATAAGTTCCCAGTCCCAAAATCACCTCAAGATGTTTATCACAATCAGTTATCTGAGCTAGCGAGTTTAAGGGAACAAGTAGATGAGTTAATCGATTACTATTGCGCCAATTTAACTGATGATGATTGTGAAAAATTTATTACTTACACAACAACAGAGGGTGAGAATATAACTAAGGCAGTTGCAGATGTTACTCAGCATATATTTAACCACCAGACTCATCATCGTGGCCAATTAACATGTATATTAAGTCAATTTGGTGTGGACTATGGCTGCATGGATTTACCTGTTATAGTTTCCGAGGGTAGTCGTACCTAATATGCTGTTTAAGCAGAAAAAATAGAGCTGCCTATGCTTCGCTCCTCAACATTTTTAGCTAACAATTATTTGCCCATTAACGAGGGCATTATATTTCCCAAGGGTTCATCATGAAAATCGATACAACTACAAAAGCCGATTATTTAGAATTAATTGCAATTTGGGAGTCATCTGTCCGTGCTACTCATGACTTTTTAAGTGATGAAAATATCTTATCGTTAAAGCCGCTAATACTTGAACATTATTTTGATGCCGTAGATTTACGAGTTGCAAAAAATGAGAATGATGAAGTCACTGGTTTTATTGGTGTCGCAGAATGTAACGTAGAAATGTTATTTATTGCGCCAGAATATCGAAATAGCGGGGTAGGTTCACTTTTACTTAAAAATGCAATAGAGAATCAATCCGCCAATAAAGTAGATGTAAATGAACAAAACCCGGATGCAATTGGCTTTTACGAACATTTAGGCTTTAGGGTTGTCGGTCGGTCACCACTTGATGGGCAAGGTAATCCTTTTCCGTTAATTCATTTAGAGTTAGCCGAAACATAACTAGCAAATTAATCAGGTCTAAAAAGAGTTGCTTTTTCTCCTGCGTTGCAAATTTTAACCAACTTATTTCTTGCTCATTTTTAGGGCGTTTGGCATCATTTAACTAGGAGAAAACATGGATGAACATATTGGAAGTTGTAGTTGTGGTGATATTGAATTTTGCTTTGAAAGCGACCCTATAAACTCAATTTTTTGCTATTGCAAGGAATGCCAAGCACTCACAGGATCAGATAAATGGTTCGGGATTTGGGTGCCAAAAGATAATTTCAAATTCACAAAAGGCTCACCCTCTACATATTCACGAGTCGGAAATTCAGGCAATGATGTAAATTATCAGTTCTGCAGCACTTGTAGTACTGCATTATGCGCAGAAGTAACAGTAGGTAACTTTTACTCAGTTGCAGCCACATCACTAAAAAATAATAAGTTCCTCCCTAAAATGTCAATCTATGCCTCTTCGGCGTCATCATGGGCAACCTTTCCTGATGGAGTACCAAAATTTGACACCTTACCACCAGGAATGGGAGACTAATCAGCTGTTAGCTTTCGATAATTCAGATGAAAATGGATATTATGACGAATAAAATGACTAAATTAGAAAAAGTAGGCTTTGTATTAGTTTCACTTATAGTTTTGCTACAGGGGTTTTACGGTGCTTTTTCCTTCATTGATCCTGCCGCCTTTTCTACAGTAAGAGGTACTGAACTATTTTCTGGTATGGATGCTGATTGGGTGAAAATATATGGCTCACGTACTATTTTTATTACCTTAATTTTTGCTTATCTCTTATATACTCGAAATCATATTGTTTTAATGTGGGGGGCATTATTCGCTGTTGTTATGCCAATTACAGACGGGCTACTTGCATATGAAGCTCAGGCACCATTTAAAGTTGTTGTTAAGCACATAGCTACTATTGTTTATCTATTAATAATATTTATTGTATTTAAAAAGGTTGTTGCTCAAAAAGCTTAATAATAACTTTTAACGGAATATTCTTGCTTTTGAAATTACGCATTTCCTCAACTAAAATTAAGGCACTTAATTTATGGGGGAACTATCATGGATAATACACTTTTTGAACGATTAGGTGGAGAGCAAGGAATTCGTAAAATATCTAACGACGTTGTTGATTTACATGCAAAAAATAACAGTATATCAGCTAGGTTTGCATCTAGTGATTTGACTCAATTAAAGGAAACTGTTGCTAAGTTCTTTATTTCAGGTAGCGGCGGTCCTCAGATATATGACGGTAAAGATATGCGTACAGCTCACCAGAACATGAATATTAGTGATCATGAATATATGGCTGCTGTTGATGATGTAATGTCTGCATTAACAATGAATGACATAGGTGATAGAGAAAAGGGTGAGGTTTTATACATTTTTTATTCCCTTCGCCCTGATGTAGTTAGGCTTTAGGCTTTGAAAAAGCTATTAGTCACTTAAAATGACAATGAACTTCCCACGAAAAATGGACACCAAATCTAATTAAAGGTGAGGTGTCTAATGCTCAAGTACAAAAATCCAAGACGGGTTTAGAGTTATTTAAACGACTTTAAAGTCAACGCTATTCAATTAAGCCATGTCTTGGGTTTCATAATCAAATTAGTCGCCGATAGACTCGACATACACCCTATAGCGATTTGCGTGACAACACTTAAATGTCAAACGACAAGAACGAGATCTACAGTGTTCTCTTCCATAGGGCTAAATACGGCCAAAAAGTTAATAATAAGGAGGTAAAGGTGCTTAGTATCAGAAAATTTCAAAATGGTGATGAATTAGCTTTAAGAGAAATCTTTTTCAATACAATCCGAAACGTGAATATTAAAGACTATTCTCAATTACAGGTTCAAGCTTGGGCCCCAGATGATTATGACCAATCTGAATGGCATAAACGTATGAGCTCTATTAATCCATTTGTTGCTGTTATAAATAACGAAATTGTAGGTTATACAGATATTCAAGATGATGGTTATATCGACCACTTTTTTTGTCATTGGAATCATCAAGGTAAAGGTATTGGTAAAGCCCTCATACAAGAACTATTCGCTGCAGGGCAAAAGAAAGGTATTAATCGTATATATTCTCATGCAAGTATTACTGCAAAACCATTTTTTGAACATTTCGGTTTCAAAGTGTTGCAAAAACAACAAGTAAAAATCCGTGGTCAAGTACTTACAAATTATGTAATGGAAAAATTTGTGTAAATTCAGCTAATTAGCCTATTAAGACGGGACTGGTAACCGTTGGCTCGGTACCGCTTCGCTTCAGGTCAAAGCCAATAATATTAAGCCGCTTATTGTTGTGTTATATAACAGTGTAAAGGGATTGAAATGACTTCATATTACACCCCAGAAGAAGAGACTTGTGAAAGGTGTGCTGCTATATACATTGATTCATCCGGTACATGTATTCATTGTTCCAAATTGAACAATTGCGAAGCTGCAAATTTAAAGGATTATAACCAAACTTTTCAAAAGCCTAAGGTTTTGGATTTGGATTTGGATTATTATATAGAGATAATAATAGGCTCTACTGGATTATTTATCTTACTAACAATAATTTGCTTGTTAATGGTTTAGACTTAACTCAAAGCTATTAAACAAGGACAAAATACAGTTGGCTTTTGCTCCTTTGTCGCTATTCCAGCCAATAATTTTACCTCTTAATGAGGCGCTAGACATTCATTCATGTTTGGGGATTTGCTTGGAATTTTCATACGAAGTAATAGTGTTACTTTTTTTATTACCATTTTAGCTGGGTTCATGACTCAATTGCAGGAGGAGGTGGTCTTATAGTAATTCCAGTCCTACTACTTTTAGTGTTTAATGGCTAACAAGTTACTAATTTTTATATTATTATCCACTATTTATAGCCTGTTATTTAGGGCGTTAGCAATAATCGGGAGTCTGAATGAAAATCAATTTTAGAGTAGCAACAGTTAAGGATTCGGAAGTAATAGGCTCCTTGGTTGTAGCGCTTACAACTGAAATTTGTGAGTTAACCAAAGCACAGCATTTTGATATTGATCTTAATGGAACAATACAGCGTTGTAGTGAGCTACTTCGTGACGGTCATTATTCGGCAATTATTGGTGTTTATGAAAATAATCCCGTTGCCGTAGTTACAATGACAGAAACTTATGCACTTTATGTTGGTGGTAAAATCGGTGTAATTCAAGAGTTTTATGTTTCTCCTGAGTTTAGGGCTTCTGGGGTAGGTTCAATGTTAATTGAACAAGTTCAAGAGTATGGTAATAAGCATGATTGGTCTTGTATTGAATTATGCACACCGCCATTACCTGAATTTGAGCGCACCTTAAACTTTTACAAAAAAAATGGACTAATTCCTGTCGGTGGTCGTAAAATGAGGCAGGCATTGGCGTAATAGCGTTACTTTCATTCGTTGATATTTCCAAGGGATAAGTAGCCGCAGCTACAACATTTCTGATTATATGCTGAGAAGTTTTGTTTTTAGTTTCTATAGCACTGTTAGCTAATGAAGCTTAGGGTCATATAAGGGTTATTTCAAGCGTAGCAAGTAACTCACATAAGCTAAAAAACAAGGACAAAAAAAGCTAGACTTTGTTTGTCCTTCACTTATTTTAGCCAACAATTTTATTGCCGATAAACCTGGAGTTATATACCAGTGTTACCCCTATGAACCTAAGCATTCATCTAACCATGATTACTTAATTGAGTGTTAAAACTTAAGGTATATTCCTGGACCCCTGTACAGCTTTAAATCTAGGGTTTGATTTACAGATAACAAAAATACGACCTCGGCGTTTTACTATTTTGCAATCAGGGTGTCGTTTTTTAGCGCTCTTAAGTGAACTTAATACTTTCATTTTTTACCTCCAATAATGCCAAATTTATCTTTAAATTTAGAAACTCTACCATCCTTTTTCGCAACACGTTGTTCACCTGTATAAAAGGGGTGAGAGGCGCTTGATATGTCAAGAGTCACATAAGGATATGTTTTTCCTTCATATTCAATGGTACGGTCAGTTTTAAGAGTTGAACCTACTACAAAATAGGTTTTGGCAGCAGTGTCGTGAAAAACAACTTTTCGGTAACTGGGATGAATGTTCGGTTTCATAATTTTTCCTATATCTTAAGTGTGATAATATCACATTAACATGCTTTTGGCTTTCTTGTAAGTGATAATTATTCTCACTTGGGTGGGTGGTGTTTTTATTTGATAAATACACGCTGTAATGCTCCAAGGTCTTTCGTTATTCAACCCGTTGTGTGAGATACATGTCGATAGAGAATCGGCTCTCAACGACAAAGCGTTAAAGTACAACCGACTGGTGATTAGTGTAACGAGCATGAATCGGCGGGTAAGGCGGTAATTTAATACTTCTATAGTTGATTGAAAGTAGAGCTAATTTATGCAGAGCATTACCGCTCGATTGCTGAAGCTAAATCGGGTATATTGGCATGAATTGGACTATATCTGTTCTGCTGAATTTGAGCGCATTGGCGCATTTCCAGTGTGTTCTTTTATAGGTAACACTGGCGAAAGGAGTATACATGGCAATTACCGGTGAATGTTTTTGTGGCGAAGTAAAATACCGCATTGATGGAAAACTTCATGATGCTCGATCATGCCATTGTTCTCGTTGCCGCAAAGCTTTTAGCTCGCAAGCCTCGGCTTATGCCGTTGTTGAGGCAAATGAATTCCATTGGATATCTGGAGAAAACTTGCTTACATCGTATGTTGGAGAGCATGGTTTTGGCCTGCAATTTTGTAATAAGTGCGGTTCAACTCTCAGTGGCATATATAAAGGCATAGTTCATGGGGTGACTCTTGGATGTGTAAATGGAGATCCAGATATTAAAATTGCTCGACATATTTATGTTGCTTCAAAAGCATCTTGGGAAGTAATTGCTGAGGGTGTTACACAATATCAGGAAGCGCCTCCAGTAAGCACGTAATAGGCTGATTAATCGGGATAAAGATGCTTTTATCCTTCGTTAGCCATTATTTTAGTTACCTTTATATTCATTTTTAGCTTTTGTGACCGCCATTTTATATTCTTCTTTGGTAATTTTGTGACTATTGTAATCGGCTTTTATTTTAGTGATTTTCTTTTTGTAAGTTATCTTTAGCTCTCTGATTACTTCATTATAATCAGCTTTATTAAGAGTCTTATCTCGGTAAGCTAGTTTCGCTTTTCTAACATTCCAAATAATTACAGCTGGTTTCTTCATCACTTTTTTTATGGGTGTGGGCTTTTTTGTTTCTGTTAAGGTGGTTGGTTTAACCGCTATAGCTTTCTTTGTTGGTATGGCTACAACCGCTTTTTCTTGATTGGATGATCTAGGCGCTGTTTGATTTATTTTATTAGTGATTGATTCAGTTTTCTTTTCTGGAGAGTCACCATTAGTACTTAACAGCTTAGCCTTATTATTTAAGAGAGTATTTGTAATTTGAGTTTGAGGTTTGGTTTTAGTTGATACGTTATCCTTTGGAGTAGCTACAGGGATACCGTATTCACTATCTAAGGAGTTAAAGCTCACCACCCCTAAATACCATGACAAAAAAAGAATTGAAAGAAAGAGTAAAAACATACTCAAAGCTAGCTTAACTTTCTTATGTCTTTGGGTAAAATCTAAAGTAAATCTGCTCTCATTATTTGCATGGCAATGCATACCACCGTATGGGTAAACCAGTTCATTACCGACCTCTATATCTTCACTTTTCTCAGGTATTAAGCGATTAACCGAAAATCGTGGAATACAATACAAACGAACCGATTGTGAAACGCCATCTAAGTCTTTAAAGCCGACCTCTTCAACGGGAACCTCGGCCTTATTCATCGCCATATAAACACCTTCACTCAAATAAATGGCATCTGCAGGTGTAATCCCTTCTATTCTTGAGGCAACATTAACCGGCTCACCAAAAATATCATTTTTTGCTACCCGAACTTCCCCTAAATTTGCCGCAATACGGATATGAATTTTTTCTTCTTCTATAACGTTTAGATTGTAACCGTGCATGGCATCTTGAAGAGCCATAGAACAAAGCATTGCGTCAGTGGGGGAGAGAAATGTGATCAAGTAAGCATCGCCAATACTTTTAATTAACTTTCCTTTGTAACCCTTTATTAGTGGTAGAAGTACACGACCAAAAGTTTGAATAAGATCGGCATTTTCTTGGCGAGATAGTCGACTTGTCGTGACGGTGAATCCGGCAATATCTACGAATAAGATGGTTAGGTTTTCAGTATGAATTTTGATAAGCGTTCGCTCCTGAAAAACTGCTTAAACAAACTATAGCAGTATATTTCTCACGATTCGTTGTTATGCTATTTCCTTATCCAAATTATTATCTTGTGATTGTTAATGACAAATTTATGTTTATCACTTAAATTATCCAGCATATTGAATCAAGTATTTGGTGGTAGTTAATTTTAATGCCTCCCATGATTGCTTGTTTTTTTACTCTTATAACAAGGATGCTCAGTGGTTAAATTAATATATTGTTTAGTGATATTTATCTCATGCTCGATTAATGCACAACAACTAGGTGATACGAGTTTTAAAGCTAAAAACACATCAAGAACCTTTTCACCTGCAAACTCCCCATTAGTATTCTTGGATGAAGCTCATCATAATTTTCATACTATGGATGGAAGGTATCGACCTTTTGTAGAGATATTGAAAAGTGACGGCTACTTGGTAAAAAAGAACAAAGAACAATTTAGTAAAGAAAGCTTATCTGGTGTTGATATATTAATTATATCTAATGCGCTTAGTAATAAGAACGTTAAAAACTGGAGCTTACCAAATTATTCAGCATTTTCTAGAGAAGAAATTGAAGCTGTTTATCAATGGGTTAAAAAAGGTGGTTCACTCTTTTTAATTGCCGATCATATGCCATTCCCGAAAGCGGCTGAGGATATGGCAGCAATTTTTGGTTTTCAGTTTAATAATGGTTATGTCGAAGATTTAGATAATAAAGCACAGTTATTTGAAAAGCATAAAGGGACTTTAGTTGAGCACGCTATTTTAACAGGAACGGGGAAAAAAGAAGAAATAAAATCGGTAAAAGCATTTACAGGACAGGCATTTTTGTCTCCACCAAATGCAAAACCTTTGCTTGTCTTTGGTGACTCAGCCATTTCACTTATGCCTTCCAAGTCATGGAAGTTTCCTGACGACACACCTGAAATATCAGTAAAAGGTTGGAATCAAGGTGCTACCTTAGAATTTGATAAAGGAAGAGTTGTAGTCTTCGGTGAAGCCGCGATGTTTACTGCACAAGTTAGTGGTAAAGCTAAGAGAAAGATGGGCGTTATCGCCAAAGGTGCGGAGCAAAATGAACGATTTTTACTCAATATTATGCTTTGGTTATCGAAAGAGATTTAGTCGTAATAGAAGCGTTTGAGATGCTACAAAAATTATAAAATAGGAAGTTCATAGTGGCTTTTAGACTTGAGTCAAAATTATTAATTAGTGCAGGTATCATCGCATCATTATCTGCTATTTGGCATTTACTCTGTATTTTTGGCGGACCTAGTTGGTATGCTTTTGCGAGGGCACCTCAAGCTATTATTGACTCTGCACAACAGGGTACTTATCTTGCTCCTGTTGGTACCGTTATTGTTGCTGGGTTGATGTTTGCATGCACTGTATTTGCTTTTTCGGCTTCAGGCTTAATTCGTCGAGTTCCGCTACTTAGGTCTGCTTTGGCGAGTATTGCATTATTGTGCATATTACGAGCTTTAGTCGCGATTCCTTATTTGTCTACACAGGTAGGCATCGATATTTGGGAAGTTATTGCGAGTTCTGTATGGCTCTATGTTGGTATTTGTTTTTTATTTGGTTTGTTAAAACTATGCAAAACAGAAACAGAAACAGAAACAGAAACATAAAGCGGAAATATAACAGTGTCATTGATAGCTAATTTGGGTATTAGGCATTAACGCAAAATACATGTGTAAAAGGAAACTCTATGTATCAAGAAATAATAGATTTTTGGTTTCATGAACTTGAACCAAGTCAATGGTGGCAAAAAGATACGGCGTTTGATGTTTTGATCCAAAATCGCTTTGGCTCAATACACAAACAAGCTAAAGCAGGCGAGCTTTATCAGTGGCGAGAGACGGCAGTAGGGAGTCTTGCAGAAATTATTATTATCGACCAGTTTTCACGAAATATATACCGTGATTCGCCTAAGTCATTTACCAATGACCCATTAGGGTTAGCATTAGCACAAAATGCAATTGCTAAAGGCTTTGATATGCAGTTAGCTGAAACTGAGCGCAGCTTTATTTACCTTCCCTTTATGCACAGTGAGTCAGGGGTGATTCATGTTGAGGCGGTTAAACTCTATGAAAATCTGGGTAATACAAATAACTTAGATTTTGAATTAAAGCACAAAGCAATAATTGATAGGTTTGGCCGTTATCCACACAGAAATGAAATTTTAGGCAGAGTATCAACGGCAGAAGAAGTTGATTTTCTTAAGCTTGAAGGCTCAAGCTTCTAAGTTGGTTATTAAATAGTGTTAACTGGATCAAATGTAAAATTGAGTTTTTCTTAAAGCAGCTTGCTCGACTCTCTTTAAAGCTTATGGTTGCGAATTGAAATTTCTCAAGCACTCGAAAACATGTACCTTAAATGGTAATGGCTATAAATGATAATTATATAAAGCAGCCACATATCAGATTAAAGCTATTAATATATGGTCTATCACCTAGTTATGTATAACTTGAAGGGTATTATAATGGAATTAAGGTTTATTTTAGAAAAAACGATTTATGGCTTATCTACTCGAACAGATAATGCAACGGAGATGAAGGTAAATACCGGAAAAATCCCGGCGTTGTGGCAACATTTTGATAAGTCTGTTCCGGTAAACTATAAAGGGGGCGAACGGGTATATGGGGTTTATTCTGACTATGAATCAGACCACAGCGGAAAATTTAATGTGCTAGCAGGTTTTGATGGCGCCGTATTG
>Ga0209396_1005382_pt1 | contig 12121 bp, 9 predicted proteins | sample GOMGulsemesocosm_6_FD_184638 | JGI IMG/M metagenome (GOLD analysis project Ga0209396, IMG submission 184638) | Methane-oxidizing microbial communities from mesocosms in the Gulf of Mexico - GOM8C Gulf of Mexico (SPAdes) (version 2) | ecosystem: Environmental > Aquatic > Marine > Cold seeps...
GCCAAGATTCGACTTCAAAAGTAGAGACGCAGCAAGTAACGTGGAAAAAATTAACAACAGCCTTAGAAATGTCAGAGCTAGGTGTGTCAGCCAGTGAATGTCACGGTGTTATCTGTGGCCTGATTTGTGGCGGCGTAAATGTTGAAGATAATTCATGGTTTGGTGCCTTTAAAGACTTAATGAATGATGGCATGGGCTTGCCTATCGATTTAAAAAATCTATTACAAAGCATTTTTGAATCGAGCGTTAATGAATTTGTAGGCGGTGAATATCAAGTTAAATTACTGCTAGCAGATGACGACCAACCATTAAGTCAGGTGGCACTTTCATTAGCCCAGTGGAGCGAGAGCTTTATGGCTGGCTTTGGTATTGGCGATGGCGCTAAAAAGAAATTAACTAAAGAAGTTAATGAAGCCATGAGTGACTTGGGACAAATTAGCCAAATTGATACTGAAATCGAAGACGATGAAGAGTCACAACGTTCATTTGAAGAAATCTCTGAATATGTGCGTTTAAGCGCTATTTTATGTTTCGCTGAGTTTGGTAAAAAGCCAGCACCAGCAACCGACAAAAAGAATATTCACTAATGCTAAGCCAATCATTTTTTAGTGCGCGCCGACAGGCGTTATTTGAGCGTCTTGATGACAACAGTGTCGCTATCATTTTTTCTGCTGGGGAAAAAACACGCAGCAACGATACCGAATACCATTTTAGACAAGACAGTACCTTTCATTACTTTACGGGATTTGGCGAACCTGAGTCTGTGTTGATATTGATTAAAAAAGAAGGTCACCAACAAACTGTCTTGTTTAACCGCACTAAAAATCAGCAACAAGAGATTTGGCATGGCAGACGATTTGGCCAAGCCGCCGCGCTTGACCTGTTCGACATTGACCAAGCGTTACCGGTTGAAGAGTTATCAGAGCTCCTGCCTGAGCTGATTGCTGGGTGCGATGCTCTTTATCATGACTTTTCAGATGGTAACGATGAATTTATTGAAGGCTTGTTAGCCGAAATCAAAGCGGGCGCTGCAAAAGGTTTAGAAGCACCAAGCCAATTAAACAATTTACGCTTAATCAGTGATGAAATGCGTTTGTTTAAACAGCCGCAAGAAATTGAGGTGATGCGCCGCGCCTCTAAAATAAGTTGTGATGCTCACACCGTCGCGATGAAACGCTGCCAAGCAGGGCTATTTGAATATCAATTAGAAGCCGATATTCTGCATCACTTTGCGTCAAATGGCGCTCGTTTTGCCGCTTATAATACCATTGTTGGTGGCGGCGAGAATGCCTGTATATTGCATTACACCGAAAATGAATCTCTGTTAACAGATGGTGATTTAGTATTGATTGACGCTGGGTGTGAACTCAGTGGCTATGCGGCAGATATCACCCGTACTTTTCCCGTCAACGGTACGTTTAGTCCAGAGCAAAAAGCGATTTATCAACTGGTACTTAACGCACAACTAGCCGCTATAGAACTGTTGGTACCCAGCAGCACAATTAAAGCTGCTAACGATGTGGTTGTTAAAATCATGACCCAAGGGTTGGTGGATTTAGGTATTCTAAGCGGTGATGTCGATCAATTAATTGAAGATCTCGCTCATCGACGTTTCTATATGCACGGTCTTAGCCATTGGATTGGTCTTGATGTGCACGATGTTGGCAGTTACGGCGATAAGAATCGTACACGTATTCTAGAACCGGGCATGACACTCACCGTTGAACCAGGCTTATATATTAGTGCCAGTGATGATGTTGATCCTAAATGGCATAACATTGGTGTGCGCATTGAAGATGACATGTTGATAACGCCAACAGGCAATGACGTGCTAACAAAAGATGTGGTAAAAAGCATCGATGACATTGAAGCGTTAATGGCGAGCACCACATAAAAATACCGCAGTATTAATGGAGTAGGGCGTGATAAAACAGTTTGACGTAATAATTAATGGTGGCGGCATGGCAGGAGCAACCCTAGCTTGGGGGCTTAATGCTATTTTGGGCGCAAAATATGCCCTTAATATTGCCATTATTGAAGCCTCTAGTGACGACAACAATCACGCTGGGTTCGACGCCCGCGTTATTGCGCTCTCATATGGTTCTCGCCAAATTTTAGAGCAACTACAATTGTGGCAAGACTATCAATCGCTGGTTACACCGATTAATAAAATATCGATAAGTGATCGCCATCATTTCGGCCATACTCAAATTCTTCCTCATGAACATAACGTGACCAATTTAGGTTATGTTGTTGAATTAAATGACAGTGGGCGCTTACTAACGGATAAATTAAATAGCACACCTAGCAATCAGCACATCACGTGGTTTAAGCCCAACAGCATTACAGTGCTAACTCAGCATAAAGACAGTGTTGACGTCACTTTGAGTGACGGGCAACAGCTTAGCGCCAAACTAATTGTGGCGGCAGATGGTGCGTTTTCTAAAGTGAGATCCCTGCTTAATATTGATAAGACACTGACTGAATTTAATCAATGGGCGATTATCGCCAATGTCTCCACTTCCAAAGCGCATGACGGTGAAGCCTTTGAGCGTTTTACACAGCAAGGGCCATTAGCCTTTTTACCCATGTCCCAAGGTCGAAGCTCTGTGGTGTGGTCAATGCATAGTGAATGCGTTGAAGAAATCATGGCATTAAACGATGAACAATTTTTAAATCGCTTGCAGCAAGCTTTTGGCTTTAGATTAGGCACATTAACCAAAACAGGTAAAAGGGTGAGTTATCCACTCATTCAAAATGTGGCCTCAACCCATGTTCACCATCGCACCGCGCTGGTGGGCAATGCGGCTCAGGCATTGCATCCAATAGCCGGGCAAGGCTTTAACTTAGGGCTGCGAGATGTGGCCGCATTAATCCATCATATTTCTCAAGCCGTCATAAATGACCAAGATATTGGCGCCCATGGTGTGCTCAGTGATTATCAAAAGTCACGCATAGATGATCAAGCGCAAACTATTAATGCCACTTCTAGTTTAGTCTCATTGTTTTCAAACGCTCACTGGCCGTTAGTGGCGGGGCGCAACGCGGCGCTGCAACTAAGCGATTGCTTAAACGTGCTTAAGAAACCAGTAGCTGAGCAAATGTTAGGTTGGCGACACAACTTGCCAACACTTAAACCCATAACACCGCGCGTTTTACCTTAGGTAGTTTCCAAATATGAATATTCAATCGTTTGATGTAACAATTATTGGTGGCGGCATGGTCGGCCTTGCGCTGGCTAGTGCATTGGCAGAGACAGAACTAAAAGTAGCAGTTATAGAAGGCAGAACCCCAAATCTAACGATTGCTCCCGAGCACGATATTCGCGTAAGTGCACTGTCTCAAGCCAGCAAGAACTTACTCATCAATATAGGTGCTTGGCCAGCGATTGAAAGCAACAGACACCAGCCTTATCAGGCCATGAGTGTATGGGAAAAAGACAGCTTTGGTAAAATAGCCTTTGACGCAAGCACGTTTAAAGCCAGCAATGATCAATCATTAGGCGCTATTGTTGAAAACGATATTATTATTAAAGCCCTGTGGGAAAATGTGCAAACGGCTAGTAACGTTACTGTTTTTGACCCATTTCATTGTCAGAGTGTTGCAATGGGCGAGCGTGAAGCTTGGCTCACCCTAATCGGTTCTAGTGAAGACAACAAACATATAACGCAATCACTAACGTCAAAATTGGTGGTTGGGGCCGATGGCGCAAATTCGTGGTTACGCCGCCAAGCAGACATTCAGCTCACCAGTTGGGATTATGGACATCATGCGGTGGTAGCAACTATTGAAACCGATATGCCTCACGATAAGACGGCGCGCCAAATATTTTCACCTGATGGCATATTGGCTTTCTTACCTTTAAGTGAACCTAACTTGTGCTCAATCGTTTGGTCCTTACCGCCAGATGATGCGCAGCAATTACAAGCATGTGATGAGATTGAGTTTAACCGACGACTCACCGCCGCTTTTGATAATAGATTAGGTTATTGCCAAGTTAAATCGGCTCGCGGCGTTTTCCCGCTGACTATGCGTTACGCTCAATCATTTGCCAAAGATCGCATTGCACTCATTGGCGATGCGGCTCACACCATACATCCCCTTGCGGGCTTAGGGGTTAACCTTGGATTTTTAGACGCCGCGGCATTAGCCCAAGTGTTACTGGATAACCATCAACAAGGTAAAGACATTGGCGAGCTAAGCTCACTGCGTTATTTCGAGCGCTGGCGCAAAAGTGAAGCCATGCAAATGATCGCTACCATGGAAGGCTTTAAACAGCTATTTGCAGGCACTAACCCCGTCAAAAAGCTCATTCGTGATATTGGTTTGGTCGCGGTCGACAAAATTAAACCCGCTAAAGAGGTCTTCATTAAACATGCCATGGGACTCACAGACGACTTGCCCGATTTGGCTAAGTCTAAAATTGAGCATCAGTGATCAGGTTTGTGTATTAAATGAGATTTAACTAATCCTAAAAGGAAATGACCTTACGTTATCAATGAATGGTTAATAATGGTTAGGCAGATAAAGCAATTAAAGACTTCACACACTTTATTAATGTGAAGTCTTTAAATTAGGGTTCAAGAGCGAAGCACCACAAAACACTAACTAAATAGTAAAACTATCAGTTAAGAAAGATGATTTAGTCATTTCTCAAAACTAAATTTTTTCACTTTTCACTGTAAAAACTCGATTTAAGCAAATAAAAGCCATTTTCTGTTCTCTAACATCAAGAAAACTTTTTCCCTCTATAATTTACACCTTAATAATCTACTACATAGTAGAGGTTGTAATGTAATACTTATAAATCAACGCTATAAGTTAAATGTTATTGATTTGTTATCTACTTATTGTTGATTTCTCTTAATTCCCTGAATCGGAAATTTTTCCCCAATTATTTCTAAATGTGAAAAATATGAAATATTTTTTGTAACCTTGGTCACAAAAAAGCTATAATCGCGTCACTGAAAAATTTACTGCACAAAAATTAACGATGCAGTTCCCTACAAGCTTGAGGATCTCTAATGGCTGAACAAACAGTATTATTTGATAAACACATTGAAGCTGGCGCTAAGATGGTTGATTTTCACGGTTGGGATATGCCAATCAACTATGGTTCTCAAATTGAAGAACATCATGCAGTTCGTCAAGACGCAGGTATGTTTGACGTATCGCACATGACAGTTGTTGATATTAAAGGCTCACAAGCAAAAGCCTTTTTACAAAAATTATTAGCCAACGACGTAGCAAAGCTTACTGTTGAAGGTAAAGCAATGTACGGCGGCATGTTAAACGAAGCAGGCGGCGTGATTGATGATTTAATCACTTACTTCATGACTGAAGATTTTTACCGTTTAGTGGTTAACTCTGCAACACGTGTAAAAGACATGGCATGGATCAACAAGCAAGCGGCTGCATTTGATGTTGTTGTTACTGAGTTACCTGAGCTTTCAATGATTGCCGTTCAAGGTCCTAACGCTAAAGAAAAAGCTGCGAAAGTATTTAATGAAGAGCAAAACGCTTTATTAGAAGGCATCAAGCCATTCTTCGCTGTTGATTCTGGTGATTACTTCATCGCGACAACTGGCTACACAGGCGAGAACGGTTATGAAATTATCGTTCATGAAGATAAAGCCGTAGAGTTATGGAAAAAACTGTTAGATGTAGGCGTTCGCCCTTGTGGTTTAGGCGCGCGTGATACATTGCGTTTAGAAGCTGGCATGAACTTATATGGCCTAGATATGGACGAAAGCGTTTCTCCATTAGCCGCTAACATGGCGTGGACAATTGCTTGGGAACCTAGCGAACGTGACTTTATTGGCCGCACTGCATTGGTTGAACAAAAAGCGTCTGGCACATTACATAAGCAAGTTGGTCTATTACTAGAAGCTAAAGGCGTTTTACGTACTGGCCAAAAAGTTGTATTCACTGACAGCGAAGGTGCTGAGCAAGAAGGTGTTATCACTTCTGGTACGTTCTCACCAACACTAGGTCACAGCGTTGCTGTTGCACGTGTACCGCGTTCTATTGGTGAAATTGCCCAAGTAGAAATGCGTAAGAAATTTGTAGATGTAAAAGTTGTGAAGCCTGGTTTTGTTCGCAACGGCAAAAAAACATTTTAATCTAGATTAAGTAACGTGACTTTAAAATCAATTGAACGAAATTTTTCGATGATTTTAAAGACAACATAAATTACAATAGTGGCGATTTCTAATCGTCGCTTAACTAAAAATTATTAAAGGATAGACTCATGAGCAATATCCCAGCTGAACTAAAATATGCAACATCTCACGAATGGGTTCGTGATGAAGGTAATGGCGTTTACACTGTTGGTATCACAGAGCACGCCCAAGGCTTGCTAGGTGACATGGTATTTGTAGACTTACCAGATGTTGGTGACACACTAGACGCTGGTGAAGACGTAGCCGTTGCTGAATCAGTTAAAGCTGCTTCAGATATCTACGCTCCAATTACTGGTGAAATTGTTGAAATCAATGAAGAGTTAGAAGATAGCCCAGAGCTAGTTAACTCAGATGCATTCAACGAAGGTTGGTTATTTAAAATCAAAGCAGATGATGCTTCTGAACTAAATAACTTGCTAGATGCAGAAGGTTACGCCGCTTCAATCGAAGAAGATTAATAGCTGCTAATCGACCAAGCCCTTTAATGTTTAATTAGAGGGCTTTGTTTTTTCTAGTCTCCCTGTCGTTGTAATGACAAGGGAGAGACCGATTTAGATTTTAATTTGAGAGATGACTCATGACTCGTTTACCCAATTTAACCGAATTAGAAAACAAACAAGAATTCATAGCACGTCACATTGGCCCTGATGCAAAACAGCAACAAGAAATGCTTAATGTGATTGGTGCAGACTCATTAGAAGACATGACCACTAAAATCGTGCCTGAGTCTATCCTTTGTAAAGAAGGGCTAAAAATTGGCGAAAGCCTAACAGAAGTTGAAGCGCTGGCTAACCTTCGTGCTTTCGCTGACCAAAATCAAGTATTAAAATCATACATTGGTATGGGTTACAGCAACACACACGTACCTAACGTTATTTTACGTAATGTGTTCGAAAATCCAGGCTGGTACACGGCTTACACGCCTTACCAACCAGAAATCGCACAGGGTCGTTTAGAAGCTGTTCTTAACTTCCAACAGCTGACACTAGATTTAACCGGTCTTGAACTTGCAAGTTCATCACTGCTTGATGAAGCAACAGCTGGCGCAGAGGCCATGGGCCTTGCAAAGCGTGTTTCTAAAAACAAAAAATCAGATTTATTCTTTGTAAGTGACGCTGTTCACCCACAAATTATCGACGTTATAAAAACACGTGCGACTGGTTTTGGCTACGAAGTATTAGTTGGACCAGCAAGCGATGCTGTAAACCACGACATCTTCGGTGCAATGCTTAGCTACCCAACAACTACGGGTAGTGTTGACGACATTGAGCAACTAATTGGCGAACTTAAAGCTAAGAAAGCGGTTATTGCATTATCAACTGATTTCATGGCACTAACGTTATTGAAATCACCTGGCGAACTTGGTGCAGATGTTGCCTTTGGTAACAGCCAACGCTTTGGTGTGCCAATGGGCTTTGGTGGTCCTCACGCTGCTTTCTTTGCAACACTTGATAAGCATAAACGTAGTGTTCCTGGCCGTATCATTGGTGTATCTAAAGATACACGTGGTAAGCCAGCATTGCGTATGGCTATGCAAACTCGTGAGCAACATATCCGCCGCGAAAAAGCTAACTCAAACATTTGTACAGCACAAGTATTGCTTGCAAACATGGCGTCGTTCTACGCTGTTTATCACGGACCTAAAGGCCTGAAAAACATCGCAACACGCATCAATCGTTTAGCAACAATCTTGGCAAACGGCTTACAAGCTAAAGGCGCTGAGCTAGCAAACGACACATGGTTTGACACGATCACGCTTAACGTTGGCGAAGACAAAGACGCGCTACTTGCTGCTGGTGTTGCTGCTGGTGTTAACTTCCGCCGCGACCTTGCTGGTCAAATCGGTATTAGTCTTGACGAAACAACTACCCGCGATGACGTTGCACAATTGTTCGATGTTATTTTAGGTGCTGGCCACGGCCTTGACGTTGCAGCGCTTGATAGCGAAGTAACAGGTCAATCGTTTAGCGAATCTCTAGTTCGTACATCTGACTTCCTAACACATGAAGTGTTTAACAAGTACCACAGCGAAACAGAAATGATGCGCTACATCCGCCGCTTAGAAGGCAAGGATTTAGCCCTTAATCATTCAATGATTTCTCTAGGTTCTTGTACGATGAAGCTAAATGCGGTTAGTGAAATGCTACCTGTTAGCTGGAACGAATTTGCCAACATGCATCCATTCTGCCCACAAGACCAAGCAAAAGGTTATGTTGGCATGATTGATCAGTTCGCTGAATGGTTAGTTGATATCACAGGATATGACGCTGTTTGTATGCAACCTAACTCAGGTGCACAAGGTGAATACGCTGGTTTATTAGCGATTAAAAAATACCACGAAAGCATCGACCAAGGGCATCGTAACATTTGTTTGATCCCTGCATCTGCGCACGGTACTAACCCTGCGACAGCGCAAATGGTTGGCATGAAAGTAGTTGTTACTGCGTGTGATGACGAAGGTAACGTAGACATGGATGACTTGCGCAGCAAGGCAGAAGAAATGTCTGACAACCTAGCCTGTATCATGATCACTTACCCATCAACGCATGGTGTTTTCGAAGACACTATCGTTGATATTTGTGACCTTATTCATGCCAATGGCGGTCAAGTTTACCTAGATGGCGCAAACATGAATGCACAAGTAGGCGTTACGTCTCCTGGTAGCATTGGTGCTGATGTATCACATCTTAACTTGCACAAAACGTTCGCTATTCCACATGGCGGCGGCGGCCCAGGTATGGGACCAATCGGTATCAAAAAACACTTAGCCCCATTTGTGGCTAACCACAGTGTTATTGATCTAGAAGGTCCTGACAGCGGCAATGGCGCAGTATCTGCGGCGCCTTATGGTTCTGCATCTATCTTACCAATTTCATACATGTACATCGCTATGTTAGGTAACGATGGCCTGCGTCAATCTACGCAAGTTGCTATCTTAAACGCTAACTACTTGAAAGAGCGTTTAAGCGAACATTTCCCAATCTTGTTCTCTGGACAAGGCGGTTATGTAGCTCACGAATGTATCGTTGATTTACGTCCGCTAAAAGAAGCGTCTGGCGTGACTGAAATGGATGTTGCAAAACGTCTTAACGATTACGGTTTCCATGCGCCAACTATGTCGTTCCCTGTAGCGGGCACGTTAATGATTGAGCCGACTGAATCTGAGTCTAAAGTTGAAATTGACCGTCTTGCTGACGCACTAATCGCTATTCGCGGTGAAATTGCTAAAGTTGAATCTGGTGAGTGGACTGCCACTGACAATCCATTATGTAACGCACCACACACAATGGACGACATCATGGATCCTACTTGGAACCGTGCTTACGACCGTCAAGTTGCTGTATTCCCAACAACAGAAGTACGTAACAACAAATTCTGGCCAACAGTTAACCGTATCGATGATGTATACGGCGACCGTAACCTACATTGTTCTTGTGTACCGATTGAAGATTACAAAGACTAAATTTTAGGTTATTTGTTAGTGACGAGAGTTACTAACAAGACTTTAAAATTGATGAAAGCGAGTATCACGAAAGTGGTACTCGCTTTTTTGTGGGTTGAGCTTAATTACTTACCAACAAATTAACCCCTTTTGATAGTTCACACTCACATTTTTAACGTTAATTATTTTGACTCCTCATCTAGCTGACCTATTATGGGTACTCTTAACAAGTTATGAGTGATTTTATTATGCAAACAATTAGACCGATATTAGCCGACAACTCAACCAGCATCAGCGAATTAAAAAAGAATCCTATGGCTGTAGTCGATCAGGCTGACGGTTTTCCTGTTGCTGTATTAAATCGCAACCAACCAGTATTTTATTGTGTACCTGCCGATGCTTATGAATTGCTAATGGACAAACTTGAAGATATAGAACTTGCTCAATTAGTTGAAGAACGTAAGGATCAGCCTGAAATTGAGGTCAACATAAATGACCTATAAGCTCGTATTCAAATTAGATGCAGAAAAGGAGTGGCGAAAACTTGATGCCACTATTAAAAAGCAATTTAAGAAAAATCTTATGGAGCGTTTAGATAATCCTCGGGTAGAATTAGCACGGTTAAATGGCATGAAAGATTGCTACAAAATTAAATTACGTAGCGCAGGTTATCGGTTAATTTATCAAGTTCGTGATTTGGAAATTTTAGTGTCTGTTGTTGCCGTTGGTAAGCGAGATAGAAATCAAGTTTATAATATTGCTGCTAAGCGAATTTAGTTCCCCAGAATCTATTACGGGTTAAATGGTTATATAAAACCGACAAAGCGAGCATTATTTAATTGTAGTGCTCGCTTTTTTTGTAGGTTAACTTTTATTTGCCCCAAATTATTAATGGGCATGTAGACAATGGTTCAAAGTGCTTAATTTGTATCACTTAATTTTTAATCTCCTTAATTATTGTAATGAGATTATATTAGTTGTTTTTTATTTGTGGGCTGATAGTCTTGCTGCATAGAAGGATGTTCAATAAGCAGGGATGAGTTTGGTGATTGATTTTACTAAAAAAATTACAAGTGAACGAGCAACCAAATCAACACAAGATTTGTCATCAGTTGATTTGTTGTTGGCTTTCGAAAGCGACAGAGGGCGAATCATTAATTCCGCCGCTGTACGTCGGCTTCAGCAAAAAACGCAAGTCTTTCCTCTTGAGCGTAACTCAGCAGTACGCAGTCGTTTAACCCATTCCCTAGAAGTACAACAAGTCGGACGTTTTATTGTCCAAAAAATCTTTGGTGCGTTAAATAAAGAACAGCTAGAAGCCTATAAACTTGATGGCTTAGAGCGCTGTCTAGAAAGCGTCGTTGAAATGTCCTGCTTGTTACATGATGTTGGCAACCCGCCTTTCGGTCACTTTGGCGAACAATCGATTAATGATTGGTTTGAGCAAAACTTTGAATCCATGTTGCCGTTGATCGGCAAAGAAGAAAAACTATCAATAAGCGACGAACTCACAAGAGATATCTGCCATTTTGAAGGTAATGCTCAAGCTATCAGGCTCATCCATTCATTGCTCCAACTTAATTTAACCTACTCTCAAGTCGCAGGCATTCTCAAATATACCCGTTGTGGCACAGAAGATAAGCCTGATCCTAAAGGAAAATTCAGTTACTTAAAAAAGAAGGTCGGTTATTACCATAGCGAAAAAGCTTATGTTGAAAACCTATGTCAATCTTTGGATATGCAAGTTGGTTGCAGGCATCCCGTTTCTTATATTATGGAAGCCGCTGACGATATTTCATATTGCATCGCTGATATTGAAGACGCCGTTGAAAAAGACATTTTAGACGTAGAAAAATTATGCGTTGTGTTGATTGAAGAGTCTAAATCGATACTTGCTAAGTTTAGCTTGGACGAACAAGACCAGACGTTTGAAAAGATCATCAACAAAGCACTAAAGAAATATAAAGAAGATGGCATGTGTCAGGTCAGCGAGTTTTTTGTGTCACTCAGAGTTGGTGCACTTCATCCTTTAGCTGAGCATGCCACCAAGCGCTTTGTATCGAATATTAATGACATATACGCAGGCTCATTCAATGAGGCTTTACTAGAAGATAAAAGTACCGCTCATGCGATTAGTGAAACATTAAAGCAAGTTGCATTTAAATACGTGTTTTGCGACAAAGAAGTAGAATCGAGAGAATTACAAGGTTATAAAATAATCTCAGGCTTATTAGATACCTATAAACCATTGTTGTCGCTTAATAGACCTGACTTTGAAAACGTTAGAAATCCCAAAAGCAGTGCGCGACTAATTGATAAACGCTTATTCAAAAAATTACCCAACAAACACTTACGTGCCTACGACAATGTGATTAATGAACACAGCAGCGATGAAGATGAATTCTATTATCGATGCCGTTTATTTCAAGATTATATCAGCGGTATGACGGATCAATTTGCTTATGATGAATATAGAGCGTTGATGATTAGTGATTAG
>Ga0209396_1005387_pt1 | contig 12113 bp, 7 predicted proteins | sample GOMGulsemesocosm_6_FD_184638 | JGI IMG/M metagenome (GOLD analysis project Ga0209396, IMG submission 184638) | Methane-oxidizing microbial communities from mesocosms in the Gulf of Mexico - GOM8C Gulf of Mexico (SPAdes) (version 2) | ecosystem: Environmental > Aquatic > Marine > Cold seeps...
GAGATCGTTATCGTCGATATAGCCTTGAATACGATAAATCTCTGAACAGTAGGTTATCGGTTACATTAGGCCTTAGTCATCTAAATAGAAGTTCAACAACACAATCGTTCAATTATGAGGAAGACAGAGTCTACCTTAAAGTAAGTAAAGGTTTTTAGCAGTATGTATGAAAATTATTATGGTTTTAAAGAACGTCCTTTTCAGCTAAGCCCAGATCCACGCTTCTTTTTTGCGTCAAGCAACCACCAAAGGGCGATGTCTTATTTACAATATGGCTTAGACCAAGGTGAAGGTTTTATTGTTGTTACAGGGCCTATCGGCACCGGAAAAACAACAATAGCACGCAATCTACTTAATAACATTGCCGACGACTCTATTGTTGCCGCTCAGCTTGTTACGACTAAACTTGAACCTCAGGAACTGCTTGAATTGGTTGTTTCAGAGTTTAAAATTTCTGTTAAAGGCAATAACAAAGCGGAATTATTACAAGCGATTGAAAAGTTTTTGATTAATTTACATCGACAAGGCAAGCGTGCTTTATTAATTGTAGATGAAGCTCAAAACCTACCCATTGAAACTGTTGAAGAGTTACGTATGCTCTCAAATTTTCAACTTGATAATAAGCCATTAATTCAAAGCTTTTTACTTGGACAAGAAGAGCTGAAAGATATAATTCAAGCACCGAATATGGAACAGTTCCGCCAACGTATTATTGCTTCCGCTCATTTACAGCCCTTGTCTAGTGAAGAAGTTAAAGAATATATTAACCACAGATTACATCAAGCAGGATGTAATAAAGAGACATTATTTTCTGATGATGCCTTTAACGTTATTCATGAAAAAACACTAGGTGTGCCACGTAAAATCAATATCTTTGTCGACCGCTTGTTATTGTTTGGCTTTCTAGAAGAGCTCACTTGTATCAATGTAGATGCGATAAATGAAGTTGCACAAGAAATGCAAGTAGAACTTACTGGGTCACTTCATACAGCACAGCTTACGAGTAATGAGCCTACGCAAACCAGTGCACAGCTTGTGGTAAATTCAACTGAAAACGTTGAAAATATGAAAGAGATATTACGTGAAGTTGAAGAGATTCTGGAAACTTCCATTAAACAAAAAATTAAAATGGCGCGTTATGTAGATAAGTTATTGAAACAAAAAAATCGTTTGTACGCAGAAGCTAATATCGAAGAAAATAAAAATTAATTATACCTAACTATTATAACAAGTATTAAAAAGGCTATGATACTCAAGCCTTTTTAATACGTTGAAAAAGCCTAGGATTCATTAACAGTTAAAGAGTACTTTTCAATTAATGAATATAAAGTTGGCCTTGTAACACCCAGTAATTCCGATGCTTTAGACATATTACCTTCCGCTAACGCATAAGCCTTTTGAATCGCTAATGACTCTGCTTTTTCACGAACAGTACGTAAGTTTAGCGACAAAGCGAATTCTGTATCGCTATGATCATAAAAACCTAAGTCAAACGCGGTAACTTGAGTGCCCGTTGTCATAATTACCGAGCTTTTTACTTTGTTTTGTAATTCACGAATATTGCCTGGCCATTTATGCGCTTTAATTGCACTTAAACCATCTTCAGAAAAACTCTTTACGTTACGCTTATATTCTGTGGCATACATCTGTAAAAAGTATTGCGCTAGAATTAGAACATCTTCATCTCTGTCGCGTAATGGCGGAATATTTAAAGTAATTTCACTAACACGATAAAATAAATCTTCACGGAAAGTTTTCTCTGCAACCATTTCTTCTAAGTTTTGGTTAGTTGCACAAACAACGCGCACGTCAACATGAATCTCTTGTCGACCACCTAATCTCTCTATGGTTTTTTCTTGTAAGAAACGTAATAATTTCGCTTGTAAGCTAAAAGGCATATCACCAATTTCGTCTAGAAATAACGTGCCGCCTTCTGCACATTCAATTTTTCCTTTCGTCGTTCTATGGGCGCCTGTAAAAGCCCCCTTCTCAAAGCCAAATAACTCACTTTCAAGTAGGTTTTCAGGTATCGAGGCACAGTTAATAGCGACAAATGGCTGCTTTTGTCGGTCACTGGCGATATGCACAGCATTTGCGGTAACTTCTTTACCTGTTCCACTTTCTCCTAATAATAAAGCGGTAATTTGCGTGGGAGCAATACGTTTAACCATCATACGCAAACGATCAATTGCTTCACTATTGCCGATAATACCAATATCACTACCAGCAATTTCACGCATCTTACGATTTTCTTCTTCTATAGCTGCTACCGTAAATGCTCTTGCGACAATAACATTAATAACATCTGCGTCTATCGGTTTTTGGTAGAAGTCGTAAGCACCTGCAGAAATAGCTTTAAGGGCATTGGTACGGTCATCATTACCCGTGATCACGATAATTTTGGTATGAGGGGCAATTGTTAGAATTTCTTGTAATGCTAATAGGCCTTCAGTGGCATTTGCTTCATCTGGCGGTAAACCTAAATCAAGGGTAACTACTTTTGGTTCGTGGCGTCGCACGGCAGCAATAGCGCTTTCACGATCGTCAGCTAGTACCGCTTGATAATCAGATAAACTCCATTTTAATTGTTTTTGTATACCTTTATCATCATCAATGATCAGTAATTTTTCCATACTACTATTACCCTTTTCTTATATCTGATTAGCTTTCTTTAATTTATTCATAAACAGGATTTATTGGCAAATCAATAATAAATGTTGTGCCTTGACCTTCTTGACTTTCTACTTTAACTATACCGGCAATACTTTCTATAAACTGTTTGGCTTCAAAAACACCAATGCCCATTCCCGCATTGCCTTTGGTGGTATCAAAGGGCTTGAATAACCTTTTATCGATAAAGTCTTTTGACATTCCACTGCCATTGTCGGTAATACTTATGCCCAAATGATTACTTTTTTGAGTAAGAGATACTTTAACCCAACCATCGCTGTTTGTCGCTTCTTGTGCGTTTTGTATGAGATGATTTAACACTGAATGAAAGGTATCGTCATCAATTGCCATTTCACATTCATTAACTGGTTCAAATGTAACTTGCGGCTGATTGACATTCCGCTGACGCACAACGCTTTCAATTAACTCGCTAACGTTAACCAATTTATTTTTAGATTGAGCCGCTTGCTTATTACGTAATTGCGATAATACTTTGCCCAAGCGTTCCGTAGCTGACTCAACTGTTTCGTAAACATCGGCAACAAATTCGGGGTTGTCACCATGCTTTTTGGCATTAGTGGTAATAAGCGCCAATTGTGCTTGAACGTTTTTCAGGTCATGTACTAAAAATGCTGACATGCGGTTAAAAGCATCAAACTGTTTTGACTCAGCTAATTTGTCATTGGCTTCATGTAACGAGACAAAGTTTCCTAGCTGCTTAGAAATAGCAGATAGTAAATCTCGGTCTTCCCAATTCAGTTGTTTATCTTCGCTATTCCCGGCGAGTATAAACATGCCATAAAACGCTTTACCAATAAACATAGGCACTATGAAGCGAATGTTTTTATCATTTATCATGTTTACATCTAGTGATAATTCAGGATAGGTAGTTGGTGTTCGGCTATATTCCTCGATATCAATAATCCAACCTTGTCGCTGACAAAAAACACTAAATTGTGAAAACTGCTCATTAAATGAATCTTCAAATGTTATGTTTTCATTATATTGCACACTAAATCGTTGATCCGTGACTTTCTTAACGATTGCCCCTGATTGCATATTTACTTTCGACATCATAATTTGAGTCGCCATTTGATAATAGCTTTCTGCACTGGTTGTTTCTATTTTACCAATAAGATTCAACCATTCGTCACGATATTCATACTTATTAGCAAAAAAGTTTTTAGCGATAAACACTTTTAGCTTTTTACGCAATGACTCTGTGATCAGTAAAACTACTAACACCACACCACTTAATACTAAAAAGCTGATGCTTACAACACTGCCCCATTCCCCGCCAATATAATTAATGACGTAACCAGCAAATGCCATAACCAATAAATAAAGACCGGCAATCATTAGCATTGAGCTATAAAAAACCACATGCCGAGAAACAAAAATACGTACTGAGCCATTGTGTATACGGCGGGTACTAATAAGAAGTAAGGGCACAACCACTAAAGAGATGAATCCTCGGCTATACCAAAAGTCGAAATCTATACTTCCAACCATAGTTGCTTGGGCATATAAAACAAAATCGAAAATAGCAACACTAGCAAGCGCAATAACCATTGGCCAAATAGCCCAACGCACTTGAGAATTAGCACTTCTATAGAGTTGTTCGAGCAGTACTAAACTCCATAAGTTGAAAACAATAAACAGTAAAAATAGGTATTCATAGGAGAAATTTAGCATGTAGGTGACCAGCCAACAAACCAACATTAACATTGCCCAGATACTGGCATATTGGCGAATATACTTATTAGCGATCATTGCACGAAAGGTATGGTGTTCTGTATTGCAGAGTAATATTAAAATTGACCAGCAAGCAATTTTACAGGCATCAATAATCATTACCCATTGTAAGCTAAAGCCAAGTTTTATTTGTAATGCTGCCACAGCGTTAGCGGTAACCGTTACTAAGGTACAAATTAATACCCAACGGGCAAGTGTTCTATTATTTCTTGCGGCAAAAATGAGCAACGCAAACACAAAGTATGCTGCACTGGCTAACGAGTAGCCGATAAGTCCTAATGAATCCATAATATATATTTAAACTTCTTGTTGAGTTTTTATTTTAATTTTAATTTTTAGCAACGACTTTATCTGTGTTTTCTTTTGTGAATATTTCAGTTAATACTGGCACTAATAAAAAACTCGCGATTGCAGAAACACATAATCCAGAAATAATCACAATACCGAGTGGTTGCCACAAACCACCACCGAAAATAGTTAACGGCAACAGGCCACCAATAGTCGTTAAAGTGGTTAATAAAATAGGCGTAAAACGTGTTGCACTCGCATCGAGTATTGCCTGTTTCAAATTATTTGATTCAGCAAAGTTACGATTGGCAGTGTCAATAAGGATAATGGCATTATTAACCACAATACCAAACAAACTTATTAAACCAATAAAAGCCATCATCGAGAATGATTGTCCAGTTAGAAATAAGCCAATCACCGAGCCGGCCATTGCAAAAGGTATAGAGGTAAATATTACCAGTGGCTGTAAGAACGACTTAAACTGCAAGACTAAAACAGCAAATATACCAATGGCTGTAACGAGCATAATTTGCGCTAAACCAGAGAAATTCTCCTGGCGAGACTCTTCTTCGCCGCCTAATGTATAACTAATGCCTTCGGGCATATTATAACTTTCTAAGTAGGCGACAACTTTTGCCGTGAGCTCGCTAACACTATGATTTTTATCTGAGTCAGCAGACACTTTCGCCATACGCAGTTTTTGATAATGATAAAACTCAGTACGGCCTTTTTGCAATTTAGTGGTGACAAATTGATTAAGTGGAATGGCTTCACCCAAACGATTCGTCACATTAATATCGTCTAAACCGTCAACATCTGGATTTTTTCGACGCACAACAATAGGATAGTTTTCACCGTTATCATCATTAAAACGCCCAACAGCAGTTCCTGACAAAAGGGTCTGCAACGTAACATCTAAGGTATTAATATCAATATTTGTTAAGCCTGCTTTTTCATAATTAATATCGAGTAATAATTCTGTATTGGCAATACCAATAGGGTTATCGAGATTAATAATACCTTCTGTGCTTTTCATCATCTTCGCAAGATCGTTAGCCACCTGTTCTAAATCGGTTAACGACTCGCCCATAAAACGAACGCTAATAGGTAAGTCAGTTACCGGACCTTGCGTAAACTCACTAACCGTTATTTTTGCTTGTTGCCATTGACCAAACTCCTGGCGCAACTGAGTTACAAAGCGAGACACTTTTTCGGCATGGTATTCTTTTAACACGACGATAACTTGCCCGTAGGTCGCGACACCTCGTTTCGGTATTTGGTTGTAATAAATTCGTGGATTAGCATTACCGACATTGAGAGCAACTTTATCGACCAGCGGATTTTTTTCAATCACGGCAGTCATTTGTTGCATCACTTGATCGGTATAAGCTAATGACGAGTTAGACGGTGTTTCAACATCAAGCATGATCATAGGTTTTTCTGCTTTTGGAAACAAACTCACCCCAACTTTGCCAAATAATGACAGCATGCCCACTAAACAAAGTATGGCAATAGCAATAACAATCCAGCGTGAATTCATAAATTTACTCAAGTATTTTGAGTAGACTTTTTCTGCAAATATATTGACGTAGTGCTGTAATGTTTGAATCTTAGGTGTTTTATTGGCATTGTTTTTTGAAAAGAATCGACTGGCCAACAATGGTGTTAATGTTAATGCTATTAATAATGATGCAAGCAACACCAAAACCACGGTTACTGGCATAGAACGAACAAAATCACCGGTATTACTGGCTAACATCAGCATAGGTAAAAAGGCTAACATAGTGGTAACCGTGCCACTGGTTATCGCCCAACCTACTTTACTGGTGCCTATAGCAGCGGCTTCTTCAAGATTGGCGGTGTTTTTCTTTTCTCGATGAATGCTTTCGGTCACTACGATGGCATTATCAACTAATAATCCTAGCGCGATGATCAAGCCAACAATCGACATTTGTTGTAAACCAAAACCACTGAAATCTAACCAGCCAATAGCGACCAAAAATGATAATGGAATAACGGCGATGACTACCAATGATTCTCGTAAACCTAAAAATATGAGTGCCATAATGCCAACTAACACTAGGCCTTGCCAAAGGTTATCAAAAAAGCCATTAACTCTCGATTCAACACTGTCAGCTTGTTTGAACAAAACATCTATTTTCATATTGTCAGGTAAGCCTGTTGAAAAATTGGCAATTTCTTGATCAATGCTTTGTGTTAAATCAAAAATATTAGTATTTGGGCGCTGCTCTATGGTGAGGAAAATAACGGGTTTGTTGTCATAATAAGCTAAATAATTGGGCTCTAACCCTGAGAAATCTATTGTTGCCACATCTTTCAAACGTAAAACAGAATTTTCATCAGAACGAATAACCGTTTCTGCTAATTGGGAAAGCTGTACGAAGTTACCACTGGCTTTTACATTAAAACGCCTTGAACTTGCATCAACGTAACCAGGAGTAATATTTGTTGCTCGCCCCTGCAAGACAAAATTAATATCGGTAACTGATAAACCATAATGTTTCAGCAAGGCTAAATTAACGTCAATGGCGACAATTTGTTGTGGATAGCCCCAAACATCGGCTTTACGAACGTCATTAATTGCTTCTAAACGTTTTTCTAACTGCTTAGCATGAAACTCCATGGTTTTATAATCAATGGGGTCACTCCATAAAGCGAGCTGCATAATTGCGACACTCGTTGGTGTTGCTTTTAAAACGAGTAAATCATGAACACCTTCAGGTAAGGTAGGTTTTACCGTTGAAACCGCTTGTTTTACTTTATTATAAGAGGCTTCAGGATCTGTACCATACAAAAAAGTAATTTCAATACGAGCACCACCATTTTTGACTTGAGATTCAATCTTCTGAATATTCTCAATATCAGAAAATTCTTCTTCTAGTGGATTAACCACCAAACTTTCGATATCAGTAGGTGAGGCTCCTGGGTAAATAACCTCGATTAATGTGATAGGCATATCGAACTGTGGATCTTCAGAACGAGGCATTTGGAAATAAGAAACAATACCGACAAGTACCAAAAGTACCACTATGGTCATCGTAAACTGAGCGTTCTTTATTGCGAGTTTAGGTAACTGCATAAACTATTTTTTACCTAGTGAGAGGTGCTGCCACCCGTTGGTAACAATTTGCAGGGGTTGGTCATCAACTGAAGCAAATAAATATAGATATTGGTTATCTAAACGATAAATGTCGAAATATTGGTAATTTAACTGTTGCCCTGCTTGCGTAATAATAACGGCCTTACCATTATCATCGACACTAATTAATGCTGAAATAGGCAAGCGATAAACAAAGTTGTCGCTAGTAAAGTCAATAATTACCTCTGCGATTTGTCCTGCAACGATCCCGCTTTTTAAAGACAGATTAGGTAATAGAACTTCAATAATAAACATATTCCCCCCCGTATTTGCTATCACGGGTATTTTGCTCACTTCACCAATAACACCACCTAAGTTCTGTAAGCTAACATTAACTTTTTGACCTAAACGTACTTGGCTGACTTCACTGCCGGTAAGTGCGACTTTAACGACCCAGTTTTTTTCTAAGGCGGCTATTTTAAGCACCTCACGTCCGGGAGATTGTAGCTCTCCTAATTCAGTATAACGATTTAAGACAACACCTGAGAAGGGTGCAAATATTTTTGCTTTTTCAAGGTTATAAAAAGCGATTTGGTAAGCTGAACGGGTTGTTTCTACAAGCGTTAAGGCAACATCAAGCTCTTGTTCAGAGCTTACCCCGCTTTCAATTAATGTTTTTTGACGATTAACTTCACGTTTAGCTTGCAAAAGTCGCGCATAAGTTGAATTTTTATTTTGTAGAAGTTCGGTTGTATCTAGAGAAGCGATAAGTTGTTTGTTTTCAAAATATTGGCCTTCTTCCACTAAAAGCTTAGAGAGATAACCACTACTTTTGAAAGATAAGTTCAAGGTTCTTTTAAAGTCGAGCTTACCTGTACGCTTAATAGTATCAGCATAAGGTTCAACAATAACCTGTTCAAGTTCATAATTTTGCGATAATACCGAAAAAGATGCAGGAATGATCATTCCTAACATTAACAACCTAATAAATATATTCCGTGGTTTCATATGCAATTCTATAACGCGTTAAATTAACTGATATTATTATAGTTAATACTTTAGGGTTCTTGCATAATAAAGTACATCTTTTTCCACTATTTTTCATCAGCTAGATTAAGATCAACAAAATTATCACTACCATAAAAAATAAAACCGACAAAGCTAGACAATTTTCACGTTTAATTATAGTATTTGCCGCGCTTAAATCAGCAAACCACCCGTAGCTCAGCTGGATAGAGTACACGCCTCCGAAGCGTGTGGTCACAGGTTCAATTCCTGTCGGGTGGACCACTTTTTTTATTTTGAATATTTACTTTACCTTCGTTATCAAACGCAACTTATCTACCAGTTACCTCAAGAAATTAGCCATTCCACCAATTTACGCGTAAGTTATAGCCATAAAAATAATTTACATGAAAGTGGAAGTCATTAATGAGTGAAAATAATCGTCGTAATTTTTTAAAGTCTGTTGTTGCCGTTGGAGCAGCAAGTGTAGCAACTGGCTGTACTTCAGCAGCAAACTCTTCATCAACAACTCCGTTGAAAAGCCAAGGTAAATCGGTAATGGGCTTAGTTGTTCCTAAAATGGATGTGGTACGTGTTGGTTTTATTGGTGTTGGTCAACGTGGCTCTGGCCATGTAAAACACTATTGCCATATTGAAGGCGTAGAAATTGTAGCTATTTGTGATACTGATACCAAAGTTTTAACTCGCTCTATTGAATTTGTTGAAAAAGCTGGTTTTAAAACACCAGCCAGCTATAGCGGTTCCCAAAACGCTTATCGCGAAATGCTAGCTCGACAGGATATTGATATTGTTATTATTTCGACTCCTTGGCTATTACACACGCCGATGTGTGTAGAAACTATGGAAAGTGGTAAACACGCTTTTGTTGAAGTTCCCGCAGCTACGACTATTGAAGAATGTTGGCAGCTAGTAAATACCGCTGAACGTACACAGAAAAATTGTATGATGATGGAAAATGTTTGTTACGGGCGTAATGAACTAATGGTGCTTAATATGGCACGCAAAGGTTTGTTTGGTGACTTATTACATGGTGAAGCGGCTTATATTCATGAATTACGCTGGCAAATGAAAGAGATTGATAGTAGCACGGGTTCATGGCGTACCTATTGGCACACAAAAATGGATGGTAATTTATATCCTACCCATGGTTTAGGGCCAGTTTCTCAATACATGAATATTAACCGTGGCGATCGCTTTGATTACTTAACGTCAACTAGCTCTCCTGCTTTAGGCCGTAAAGCTTACGCTGAGCGTGAGTTTCCGGCTGATCATGAACGTAATAGCTTAAACTTTATTGCGGGCGATATGAATACGACTTTAATTAAAACTAAAAACGGTCGTTCAATTATGGTGCAACATGATACGACTACGCCACGTCCGTATTCTCGCCATAACTATATTCAAGGAACTAATGGCGCATTTGCGGGTTTCCCAGATCGCATTGCTATTGAAAATGCTCCTGAAGCGATTAAGAAAAAATATGATGAGAAGTACAAAGCCGATTTAGCCCTTTGGGAAAAATCAGGTAGTAAAGGTCGTAAGCCAGGCCATGCTAGTTTCCACCAGTGGGATAAAGACATGGAAAAGTGGCAAGCAGAGTTTGACCATCCTTTATGGACACGCATGGGTGAAGAGGCCGAAAAGAATGGTGGCCACGGCGGTATGGACTTCTTAATGATGTGGCGAATGGTTTATTGCTTACGCAATGGTGAAGCACTTGACCAAGATGTTTACGATGCAGCCGCTTGGTCTGCAATTGTTCCATTAAGCGCAGATTCAGTTACCGATAGAAGTAACAGTAAAGATGTACCTGATTTTACGCGTGGCGTATGGAAATCAGCAAAACCTTTGGCTGTAACAAGTTAATGAGTAACTTGGTTATATTAGCAGCGGGCTTAGGCTCGCGCTTTGGTGGTAATAAACAGTTGGCTGAATTTAGTTCTGCCAACTTAACCTTGATGGAATGTAATATTTGCCATGCTATTGATGCTGGTTTTACGAAAGTCATTTTTATTATTCGCCCTGAATTACGCATATTATTTACTGAGCAAATATTACCTAAATTGGCTAATAAAATAGAAGTCATTTTTGTTGAACAAAACATAAACGATTTACCGAAAGCTGTTTCCCTTCCGCAGGGGCGAACAAAACCGCTGGGTACAGCACATGCAATTTGGTGTTGTAGAAATGATATTGATGATAATTTCGCGGTTATAAATGCAGATGATTATTATGGAGTGAGTGCTTTCAAATTATTGTTGAAGAACAGTATAGACTTCCCTGAGCACCATTTAATGGTAGCATTTCAGTTAGTAAAAACCTTGTCAGAATTTGGCGGCGTTAATCGTGGTTTTTGCCAGTTCGACAGTAATAACTTATTACTAAGTATTGATGAATGCCATGACATTAAGCGTGTTGTCAGTAATGAGCATCAACAAAAGATCACGGGTCGACTTGATCATCAAAGTGAACCTTGTGAACTAGAACCTTTGAGCTTAACATCGATGAATTGTTGGAATTTCACCGCTGATATATTCCCAGCGTTAGCCGCTTATATTAGTGAAACGATTACAAATTATAACAAAAGTGAAATTGAAGGTGCTAGTGAAAATGTTAATGGTTTTGAGTGCTACTTACCGACAGTTGTTATGCAACAAATAAAGCAAGATAACAAAAGAGTTAAGTTATTAACATCAACAGACACATGGTTTGGGTTAACCTTCCCTGAAGATATTGAGCTCGTTGAAGAGAACATCTCTAGCCTTCATCAACAAAAAGCATTTGCTACGCTAGTCAGCTAAAAGCTGTTTAAGTAAATGAGCTACCTTTTGGTTTACTAATTCAAGTTGGTCAAAAAGTATAAATTGGCAACGGGCCTTTGCTGTAAAAGCTTTGGCTTGTTTGCTGTTACTTCTTGCTTCTAAATACCACAAACCGTTAATGAGATAACAACAAGCTAAATAATCTCGTACTTTTTCACGGTTAAGGATCAAAGTTGAATATTGCTGATAACTAGCAATAACTTCGCTTATATTACCCTCTGACAACTGATTAATGGCAAGAAACATAGCAACATCATACTCAGGTTCGGATAAGCTACTGCACTCAAAATCAACCAACCAGATTTTTTCGGTAAGTTGATTGCTTTCAAATTCGGAACTTAGCCTAATATTGTCATCATTAAGATCACCATGACATAAGATCAAGTCAGTATTTGAGCGTTTAAAACTTGTAATACTTTTGATGATATTCGTTAATTCAACTTTTTGCTCTT
>Ga0209396_1005390_pt1 | contig 12109 bp, 15 predicted proteins | sample GOMGulsemesocosm_6_FD_184638 | JGI IMG/M metagenome (GOLD analysis project Ga0209396, IMG submission 184638) | Methane-oxidizing microbial communities from mesocosms in the Gulf of Mexico - GOM8C Gulf of Mexico (SPAdes) (version 2) | ecosystem: Environmental > Aquatic > Marine > Cold seeps...
TTATGGCATAAGTCATAAAAAACTGGAGAGTTTCATGAAAGCATTACCAACAAAGGTTAAATCAGTCTCTAAGATCGCTAGCTTAACTTTCGCTGCTTTACTAGTCGTAGGTTGTAGTTCATCGGGTACTGTTAAAGATTCAACAGACGCTGATTCAGGTTCTCAAGCGACAACAACCGGTACGTCAACATCTACTCAAGTAACAGGTGTAAATAGCGAGAATGTTGGTGATCTACAAAGCGTTTACTACTTCGAATTCGATCAGTCAGTGATTCGCTCTGAAGCTTTAAACGACCTTTCTCTACATGCACAATTCCTAGCTGAAAACTCAAATGCAGCTGTTCGTCTAGAAGGCCATGCAGATGAGCAAGGTACTCGTGAGTACAACATCGCTTTAGGCGAGCGCCGTGCACAAGCGATTGAGCAATTCTTTGTTGGCCGTGGTGTAAATGGCTCTCAAATTGATACAATCAGCTACGGTGAAGAGAAGCCTGATGTTTCAGGTCTAGCGTCAAAAAGCCGCCGTGTAGAAGTTAAATACACAGCGAAATAAATAAAAAACTCAAAGAGCCGCTTGTTTCGTCGATGTTAAATGCACGGCGAAGTCATTCAAAAGCGGCTTGTTGTTGGTGTTAAATACCCAACCAAGTCAATAAGAAAGTTTCAAAGAGCCGCTTGTTTCGTCGATGTTAAATGCACGGCGAAGTCATTCAAAAGCGGCTTGTTGTTGGTGTCAAATACCCAACCAAGTCAATAAGAAAGTTTCAAAGAGCCGCTTGTTTTGTCGGTGTTAAATACGCAGCGAAGAAATTAAATTAAGCCTCAAGTGTCATACGAGAGCTTGAATTAAATAGGGAATAGCAGTGAGCATAAGTAAATACCTAAGCGTGGGCGCGATTTTATTTGCAGCCTCTTTACCCTCGGGCATAGCATCGGCGAATGAGATAGAAATTATCTCTGTGACCGAAGGTGGTAGTAGTGCAACTCAAAATTATGATTTAGTGTTGATCGTGCAGCAATTGCAGTCTGAGGTTAGGTCTTTACGCGGCAAGGTTGAATCGCAACAGTATGAACTCGATAGCTTAAAAGCGCAGCAAAAAGAAATGTATGCTGATCTTGATGGGCGTTTAGGAGGGAGTAGTTTTAATGCGCCTCCTAAATCAGTGAGTACAAGTGAGAAGGCCTCAGCTGTGAATGCTACAGCTATCCTATCAGGAGATGAGCAACAAGATTATAGTGCTGCTTTTTCCTATATCAAATCGCAAGAGCTCGCTAAAGCTGAAGCTGCGTTTAGTGAGTATATGAAGCGTCACCCAAAGGCAAAACGTGTATCTAACGCATTGTATTGGTTGGGTGAAGTCAATTTGGCTCAAGGGAAATTGGCACAAGCAAGTGGCTATTTTGAGCAGCTTAAAGCTGATTTCCCGAAATCGGCAAAAATTCCTGATGCAATGTATAAGCTAGGCCGAGTCTATCAGCGCATGGGCAAAGCGAGTGAAGCTGTTAATACATGGCAGAACCTGGTGGATGCATACCCTAATGCAGCGGCGGCTTCACTGGCTAAAAACGCGTTAAAATAAAGCTCAGTTGCTCAACTAATACTGTATAATGCGTATTAAAGTTGTATACATTGAAAACAGGTCTTGAACCTGTTTTTTTATGTACAGGATGTACGGTATAACGCGATGGCAAGGCAGAATGTGTTCCTGACAAATCCTAAGTAACTACATCCGTGTAGGCAATGCCAAAGAGCGAATATGTACAGGATGCACGGTAAACGCGCCAAAGAGCGTATGCGTAGAATGTGTGAAAAGAGTGCACAGACTTAAAACGATTATTAAAATATGAACTAGGTTTAGAAAAATGAATAGAACAAATCGCAAAGCAGTCATCCTTCTTTCAGGGGGATTAGATTCCGCTACTGTATTGGAAATGGCGAAAGAGCAAGGTTATGACTGCTATGTTTTAAGCTTCGATTACGGGCAGCGCTCGGTTGTCGAGCTAGATGCAGCTAAAGCTTTAGCTAAATCGGCACAGGCGGTGGAACATAAAATACTGCGTATGCCATTAGAAGACTTTGGAGGATCAGCGTTAACTGATACCACTATCGATATGCCAGAGGAAGGTGATGAAGCCGAATCTGAGATCCCTGTCACTTACGTGCCTGCACGCAATACGGTTTTCTTGTCATTGGCATTAGGTTGGGCTGAAGTATTAGAAGCCAATGCCATTTTCATCGGCGTAAACTCTGTTGATTATTCAGGTTATCCAGATTGTCGGCCAGAATTTATTAAAGCTTTTGAAGTGATGGCTAACCTTGCAACAAGAGCTGGCGTTGAAGGTAATAAGTTAACGATTGAAACACCGTTGATGAATTTGACAAAAGGTGAAATTATTCAACGTGGTGTCGCTTTAGGGATCGATTACAAAGAGACTGTCTCTTGCTATCAGGCAGACCCCCGTGGCTACGCATGTGATAATTGTGACAGCTGTAAATTGCGCAAAGAAGGATTTGAGCAAGCTGGAATAGCAGATCAAACCAACTACTTTTAGTGCTGAAAATGACCCTCATATAGCCATTGATTCGCAAAAGTAGATACAAGCTCTTGATGCACTCACAAAACCAGAAAAACTGATAACCCTAATAAGAGGGTGTCGTAAAAGATACATACGTATTTTTCTGGTTTTTAATATGTTGGGTTTCTTTGCTACGCTTAATTGTCGAATCTAAGATGATGTGAACCTTGTTTTTTGAGGCTGCTAAACTTGCTTTTTTCGGGGTTAAACGTAAAATTAGCCTCTTTTTATGGGATCAAATTTTAGCGAAGACTAATTAAGTACATTAATATTTTGTACGGCTCATAATTTTCCACTTATAATAAGGTATTACTTGTTGTTAGCAACAAGTTGATAAGAAACGTCATGTCCATTGCTCCTACGTTACAAGATCGCATTATGATTCAAGAGCACTTTGCTCATGAGAATCTACCAAGTGAATTAACCCAATCAGAAGTTGATAGCTATAAAGCGCGCATTAAAATTTTGCTCAAAGAGCGAAATGCCTGCCTTGTCTCACATTATTACACCGATGCTATTGTACAAGAAATTACCGAGGAAACCGGTGGCTGTATAGAAATTACCGAGGAAACCGGTGGCTGTATTTCTGACTCTTTAGAAATGGCGCGCTTTGGTAGTGAAAGAGATGAGCAAACATTGATTGTTGCCGGTGTTAAATTTATGGGTGAGACGTCTAAAATTCTTAGCCCTGAAAAACGCATTTTAATGCCGTCGTTAGATGCGACCTGCTCATTAGATATTGGCTGCCCAATAGATGAATTTAATGCCTTCTGTGATCAACACCCAGATCATGAAGTGGTGGTTTATGCCAACACCTCCGCGGCGGTAAAAGCGCGTGCTGATTGGGTAGTGACTTCCTCTATTGCCGTTGACTTAGTTAAGCACTTAGAGGAACAAGGTAAAAAAATTATCTGGGCGCCGGATCAGCACTTAGGTAACTATGTGCAAAAACAAACAGGCATTGAGATGCTGATGTGGAAAGGCTCATGCATTGTTCACGAAGAATTCCAAGCTAAAGGCATTTTAGATCTGCAAAAAATGTTTCCAGATGCCGGCATTTTAGTTCATCCTGAATCGCCTGAATCAGTTAGATGCTGATGTGGAAAGGCTCATGCATTGTTCACGAAGAATTCCAAGCTAAAGGCATTTTAGATCTGCAAAAAATGTTTCCAGATGCCGGCATTTTAGTTCATCCTGAATCGCCTGAATCAGTTATTGCGATTGCTGATGTAGTAGGGTCTACGACACAAATTATTGATGCTGCAGCACGTATGCACAACCCGCAATTTATTGTCGCTACAGATCGCGGGATATTCTATAAAATGCAACAGGCAGCGCCTGGTAAAGAATTTATAGCTGCGCCAACCGGTGGTAGTGGAGCAACCTGTAGAAGTTGTGCTCACTGTCTACAGATCGCGGGATATTCTATAAAATGCAACAGGCAGCGCCTGGTAAAGAATTTATAGCTGCGCCAACCGGTGGTAGTGGAGCAACCTGTAGAAGTTGTGCTCACTGTCCTTGGATGGCGATGAATGGGTTGCAAAATATCGTTGAGAGTTTGGAAAACCTCTCGGGCGAGGTTTTTGTTGATCCAGCGCTAATGACTGATGCAAGAAGGCCTTTACAGAGAATGCTCGATTTTTCAAAAATTCTAAAAGCTAAAAGCTAAAAGCTAAAAGCTAAAAGCTAAAAGCTAAAAGCTAAAAGCCCTATAAAAGTTAAAAAAGAGAGGCAAGCACACAGCGTGTGCTTGTGCTTAGTGCTAGTCAAGCGCTTTAATTTGCTCTCGCATATGGTGTAATTTAGATTCAATCACGCCTTCAAGGCTGTCTAGTCTTTCCTCTATATCTGCTTTTCTCTCTGCACGCTTTTGAATAGGTCTATTCGCTATTAATGTACGCAGCTCTTCAATCACTAATAATAATTGAGGGGCAACGTGTTGCGCTTTATTTGGGGAATTGAATCCATTATTGTCAACATGATTTTGACCACGGGCAAAATGGTACTTCCTGCTATGTGGTAAAAAAGAGCCTTTAGCGCGTTTATAATAAATCTTAAGTACGTCGATTCTAGCTTCGCGAGTGAGGCTATATTTCATGATGTCGTCAATAGAAGTAACGCCAATCAGTTTTAAATTAGGAAAATCTAACATATTGATTCCTGAGTATTAATGTTGGCCGCTATGGCCTATCGATAAATCTAGTCCGATTTTACGCCAAGTTACTACAGGTTTTCTCTCTCGACCGATGTTACATGCATCGAAAAAAGTCTTCTGAAATAATTGTCAGCGCTATATTTACCATGGCATTACATTTGATATCCGAGCTAATATAAGGGCAATAATGCCCTTATTTATGGTAAAGCTAAGCTTTACTTTATTAAACTCAAGACTGCTTAAGAACGTCGGCTATGGCATTCGCTGTATATTGAACATTGTGCTCAGCAATGCCTGCAATATTAATGCGCGACGAGCCAGCCATATAAATAGAATAATCATTTTTAAGACGTATTACTTGTTCTGGCGAAATGCTTAAAAATGAGAACATACCTTTTTCCGAATTTATAAACTCAAAACTGCGCGCGGTTCCCGTCGCTGTTATCGCGTTTACTAAGGCGGCTCTATTATCGCTAAGGCGCTTTCGCATATTGCCTAGCTCATCCAGCCATAATTGGTTTAGTTCACTACTATCTAAAATGGTTTCAACAATGGCAGCACCGTGAGCCGGTGGCATAGAGTAATGCCCTCGAACGGTACTATAAAGTTGGCTGGTAGAAATTTCCGCGCGCTGGGCGTTACTGGATACGATAACCAAATTTCCGCGCGCTGGGCGTTACTGGATACGATAACCAGTGTGCCAGTGCGTTCACGGTAGAGACCGAAATTTTTTGAGCAAGAGCTGGCAACAATCATTTCAGGTACGCTTTGCGCCATTAATCGCAAACCGTATGCATCTTCATCTAATCCGTCACCTAAACCTTGATAGGCAATGTCAATGAAGGGGATAAGGTTTTTAGAGAGTATAAGTTTTGTCAGAGCTTGCCATTGTTCATTGCTGAGATCAGCGCCGCTTGGATTGTGACAGCAACCGTGTAGCAGGACTAAATCTCCCTCTTCGGCATTCTCCAATGTGCTCAGCATTGCCGCAAAATCGACAGACTGACTTTGGTTGTCATAATACGGATATTCTTTAAGGTTTAGGCCCGCTTCACTCAGTAGCGGAATATGATTTACCCACGTTGGGGTACTGACCCAAACACTCGCGCCAGGTGTGCAAAAGTTCACAAACTCTGCCGCCATTCTCAGCGCTCCACAACCACCAGGTGTTTGCACAATGGATAGACGTTTATCTCTAATGACACAGTGGTCTTTACCAAATAACAATTGAGCGGATAGTTCGCAATACAGTGCAGAACCTGCTGGTCCTATATAAGACTTAGTTTGTTGGTTCTCTAATATCTTGTGTTCAGCCGCTGTCACCGCTTGCATAACAGGCGTATTACCTAACTCATCTTTATAGACGCCAACGCCTAAATCTACTTTGTTAGGGTTGGAGTCTTGAGAGAATTGAACGATTAATTTTAACAGTGCGTCTGGCGCAACAGCTTGTAGCTGATTAAACATTGTATGTCCTTAAATATGTTCAGAGTAAGTGGGTATTAGTTACCACATTAAGTCATCGGGAATTTCATAGTCTGCGTAAGGGTCATCTTCATCGGGCTTTTCTTGTTTAGGAAGTTCCACCACCCACTCACTTTGCAGCGCATGTAATCTATACGCTTGATCTGTGGGAATTAACCAATATTTATCATCCATAAAGACGATCGTTAGTTGACCGCGGAATAATTGGGCTTGAAGTTCTTTGTTAACAAGAATGGTTTTGACAAATTTTAGATGAGAAAATTGGTGCTTCATCTCAGCATCTTTGGGGATATTTATTTTATTGCTTTCTATGATCTGTCTTGCTTGAGAAAGATTCGCTTTCATCGCCATTTGCTGCTCGCGTTCTAAATTGAGCTGGCGATCTTTTTCACGTTTTTGTGCTAGCGCTTGCTGCTGAACTTCATCGTTTGAAGGGGCAGGTTTACCCTTTTTTTTTCTTTTATCAGCTTTAGCTTTGTTTGCTTGTTTTTTGCTGGCGACTCCTGCTTTTAGCAGTTGGTCTTGTAACGAAATAGCCATGGGGAAATATTGTGCCTAGTAGAATTTAAGATATCTTCACTATAACATAGCGCTCAAAATCTGTAAGCGCTATGCCGCTTAAAATTCAATTAACTAAGTGCTTATTAGTTATCGTTTTAACGAGTCCCCATTCAGAAACAGATGCCTACTGCTTAGATCTGTTCACTACTAGATATAGTTATTTAGAATAACTAAACGCTTAAATCTAGTCGCACTCATCTCTAATCAATGAATCGACATTGCTAGGGTTCAGTTTCTGGATGAGAGTCAACTAGAAATCAAAGTCATCTAGAGAATCGTGAATAAGATCATCTAACTCTTTTTTCTCTCGAAGTTGTTCGAAGTAACGGCGACGGCTACGTATTTGATCGCGTTCAAGCTGTTTTTTTTGTTTTATCTCTTTTTCAGGATGCTCGGTCATTATATTAGTCGGCGTACTTTCGATGCCAATACTTTTACTGTTCATAGATCCTCCTAAAATGCTTTACGAGTACTTTTTACGCTGTATTTGAGATTATATTCTTAGAATCATTCGCACAAAACAATAAGGATATTTCCAATATTTACACGAGCCTATTAGGTTAATATTACGTTAATATTCAAAGAGTTTCGCACTACATTAGATTGCTTGGTGCATGTTAACTTTGTGCTGTGGCTTTTATTTCTCATAGGAGACGGCTTAAAATTCAGTAATGATCTATTTTTCAATGATTTATAACGTTGTTTTACTCATGTTGAACTTTGCCACTAGTGTTAGGTTTATGATATTTATTGCTTTATTTTTAGGTAATAAAAGCAGATGAGCCGTTGTAATATTGGGATTATTACTTGAACCATTAATTATCAATATAGGATTATTTCCCATCAGCTCGTCTTGTTATTTTTATACTTTGCTAGGTTGAAAATATTTTAATTGCAGTAGAGCTACTCTATTATCGCTTGTCGTAAGACATGCTCTTTGTTATCGCTGCGCTAAATAACGTTTATTGAGTACTAGTGTTAGTGGGCTTACAGAGTGATATATGGCTGATATTATTGTATTTAATACGACTTACTAAATGCACTGACACTGCAATATGGGTGATTTCAAAAAATGTACGCTAGCAACAGGATTATTTTTACAAAAGGAACAACAGTTTACAGCGTATTAAGTCCCGCTACTATGCGGCTTTTCTGGGCTTAATAGGGTGTCCAGTTGTCCCTTTTAGGTTAATATGGCTGCAATCATCCATGTCGACTTTAAAAAGAGATAAAATAAATGGGCAGAAAGTTTGAGAAGCGTAAAGCCACGATGGCAAAGACGCAAGGCGCAAAATCTAAGCTGTATGCAAAATATGCAAAAGAAATTTTTGTCAGTGCTAAGAATGGTAGCAGCGATCCCAGCGCGAATCCTAGCTTGCGTGCCGTTATTGATAGAGCGAAAAAAGACCAAGTTCCAGCGCATGTGATCGATAAAGCGATAGAGAAAGCAAAAGGCGGCGGTGGAGAGAATTATGAGTCTATGCGCTATGAAGGATTTGGGCCTGGTGGTTGCATGGTTATTGTCGATTGTTTGACAGACAACAACAATCGTACTTTTGGTGATGTCCGTATTTGCTTTAATAAAGGTCATGCAAAATTGGGTGGGCAAGGTACTGTCGCTCACATGTTTGATCACAATGCGGTTTTTGTCTTTGACCATGCAGATGAAGAAGAGATTTTAGAAGCTTTAATGATGGCTGATGTCGATGTCACTGATATCGAAAACGATGAAGGTACAATTACTGTATCTGCGCCGCACACAGAATTCTTTAAAGCAAAATCAGCATTGCATGAAAGCTTTCCAGCGTTAGAGTATGAAATAGAAGAAGTGACTTTTGTGCCGCAAACAATTTCTGAGCTTAGCGGAGAAGATGTCGAGAAATTTGAGCATTTTATGGAACTACTACACGATTGTGATGATGTGCAAGAGATCTATCATAACGCCGAAGTGGCAGAGTAATAAGCGTATAACTTAGACATTATAGTCATCAATAAATAGCGAACTGGCGCAAGCCAGTTCGCTATTTTTTTGTGCGCAGTGTGTGCTGTGCTCAATTGTCGAATCTAGCCTAAAAGGTGACCACTCTAATTGCGAGTAAGATAAAAATAGTACCGCTAATGCGATTAACCCACTGACTTTTTTCTTTCAGCCAATTTAATATAGGGCCTTTTGCCAGTACTAAGCTTACTAACGTATACCATAAACCGTCTATAACGACGGGAGTTGCCACCATGATAGCTTGATCTAAAACGCTTGCATCAGCAGAGATAAACTGCGAGAAAATCGCGATAAAGAAAATCGCTGTTTTAGGGTTGAGGACTGAAATCATCGCACCTTCCACGCCAGCGCGAAAAACTGAAATCTGTTGCGTTTTCTGGGCTGTGCCCTCCGCATTGCCCGCTGTTGCCCTGATCGCCTGCACACCGATATAAAGCAGATATGCAGCGCCTGCCCAAGTTATCATCTGAAAGAGCAATTTTGATTCAGCAATAACAAGTGCCAATCCGAAAATACAGGCAAATGCCCATAAACCTATGCCAAATGCATGGCACCAGCTGGCAACGATAGCATGAGTTTTGCCATTGTTAGCGGTTTGTTTTAATACTAACGCGAGACTAGGCCCTGGTGACATTGCACCAAGACAGCAGATAAGAACGAGCGATAGCCAAGCTATAAATGTCATAGTTAAACCTTTTGATAAATTTTGCTGATCATATTCTGTTTACCAACATGAAATCAAGCAGATGGTTTTACTCGAGGATATTTTTTGCTTCCTTCTAGGCATGTTTCTTATGTTTTCAAAGCAACATAAAACCATATGTCATTAAAATGTCATGAAACTGTATTATTTTGAAGCCAATTATTTCTAATTGAGCGACAGGCATGCGTTTGACTTTCTTGAATAAAATCATATCTAGCTTACTATTAATCACAATTATCGGAATGGGAGCCAGCGTCTATTGGGGGCTTGAACAGCTGAAAAAACCGTTTGAGCTTAATCAGCGATATTTTGCATTGGTTGAAAATATTACGCTTAAGAATCGCCATTTAATTGATCGCTATCTTAAAACAGGCAATTTAGCAGACTTAGCAGCGGTTAAAGCTTTTCTTAACGAAGAACTGCCGTTGTCTATGGCCAGTCTTCCTGAAACTCTTCTAGAGGCTTTGTACCCGATCATCGGCAATCTATCGGCAACTGTCGATAAAGATCTGTTAGCGGCAGGTAAATTGTCGGGAAATATACAAGGTTTGATTGTGCAAAATGAAAGAGAAACCTTGGATACCATTGAGTCGTTAAATACTTATGTGTTTAATGGGCGAAATAGCGAAAATGTACAAAGGGCTGATGATATAGGGCGTCAGCTTTCGCTGATCGCACAAGGTGTTTCTATGCGCATGATTGCACGTGAGAAATATTTTGATAAGCAATCTTCTAAAGTGCTTGAAAATGTAGAATTTTTGAATCAGCAAATTAAAGAAAATGTCGAGATATTATCGCGTTTGCCGCTTTTAAATATTCAAGGAGAAAAGGAAGAAGATGACTTTTCCGCCATGTTGGGACTGGAACTAAGCGAAGACGATCAACAAGAAGAGGCCGGGGATGTAGGGGAAGAATATGTTGCACAGCTTAGCAGTTTGCTTAATCGCTACTCTGGTGAAATTGTGCGCACCTCGCTCTTGGTCGAATCGGCTAACAATGCCGCTATTAAAGTGTCTGAAAATATCCAAGAGCTAATCAATGAAGTGGCTCAATCTAAAGTCTTTATTGATGACGAGCGTCGTAAGATTGAGATGCAAGTGTATATCATGCTGGGTGTTTTCCTATCGTTATTAATCGTGACAGGCGTTTTATTAGTGGTCGCTCAACGTAAAGTAATGGTCTGTATAAAGCGTATTGCAGCGCATCTTGAAAAATTAAGCGCAGGTAATTTTAGTGAGAAACTCAACGCTTCAATTAGCTTTAATGAACTAAAATCACTCGCGAAAAATACTGAACAGCTACGTGGATTTCTTGTTGGAATCATTCAAGGGATTAAATTTGAAGCAGATAATGTGCAATTGGCCAGTATGCAAATCAATGGGCATTGCGAGAAGACTGAATTTGAAACTCAAGTTCAGCGACAGCAAACGAATCAAGTGGTCAGTTCGGCAACGGCTTTACTATCATCGTTTTCAAAAGTTCGTGAAAGTGTCGATGTTGCAACGCAATGCTTAGTTCGCGGTCAGCTAGCGATTAATGGAGGTGTTATAGAAGTTTCTAAGCTTAAAGGTAGTATTGAAGGTTTGTCTCAAGAAGTCAGTACAGGGGAAAAGCAAATCGAACAACTGAACAATGACATTAAAAATATTGAATCAGTGCTTAGCGTCATAGGTAATATTGCTGATCAAACCAACCTTTTAGCCCTTAATGCTGCTATCGAAGCCGCAAGAGCTGGTGAGAGTGGGAGAGGGTTTGCTGTTGTTGCGAATGAAGTCAGGTTATTGGCGCAATCGACAGGGCAGTCTACTAACGAAATAGGAGATATGCTCAACGCGCTGCGCCTATCAGCTGATCAAGTGACTGATTCTATGAAAAGGCAAAACGATATAGCAAAAGAGTCAGTGGCTCGCACTCACGATGTGGTTGATTATCTAGGCAGTGCTGAGCTTATCATTGAAGAAATAAACTCAGTTAACCAATTAGTGTCAGAGCAAACCGCGCAACAAGTGAATGCTGTTGATGAAGTAAAGCAGCGCATTGATCAAGTGCAAGCTCAATTGATCACCACGCAAACCCGTATTGGCGATACTAAGCAAGAGGCGAGCACGCTAACAGATGTCTGTGTCGTATTGAATAACCATATCGCGCAATACAATATTTAGTATTCCCTATTTAAGGACGCGATAGAATTTAGCGCCCCGCTAGTTATAATCCGGATATTGTGTGCAATATCCTCGCTTAATCTCACGGATTTAAAACCATTAGCGCGTTAGTTTTATTAACCAACGCCCTGTAAATACCAACCACGTTGTTTTTATTCATATATGAATTGAATTTGTCACAAAATCGCTTATTCTTGGCGCAGATATAAAAGTAGTATTCTTCTTTTTTGATAAAATCACATTACGCATCAATGCGAATAATGAAGTTTTGCTATCTCCCTGATAGCGTAATTTATTAATGTTCAACCAATTTAAGAGATAATTCAATGACCATTCTTATGACCTTGGGGCCTTTACTCGGCGCTTTGATCCTCGGTTTCTACTGGAAAATAAAGCAACTAAATACAAGTATTATAGATAGCGCCCTAAAGTGGTTAACCTTCTCAATGCTGGGCTTAATAGGCTAT
>Ga0209396_1005395_pt1 | contig 12105 bp, 9 predicted proteins | sample GOMGulsemesocosm_6_FD_184638 | JGI IMG/M metagenome (GOLD analysis project Ga0209396, IMG submission 184638) | Methane-oxidizing microbial communities from mesocosms in the Gulf of Mexico - GOM8C Gulf of Mexico (SPAdes) (version 2) | ecosystem: Environmental > Aquatic > Marine > Cold seeps...
GCCCATAACAATCATCAAAACGGACAATATCATCTTCACCCAGATAGCTGCCACTTTGCACTTCAATGATTTCCAAAGGAATAACACCGGGGTTTTCTAAACGATGTTTCATGCCAATCGGTATATACGTGGACTCATCCTCATTTAGCTGGAATACCTCTTCACCGCGCGTAACTAGCCCACAACCCTTCACAACGACCCAATGTTCTGCACGATGATGATGCAACTGTAAAGAAAGGCTTGAACCGGGGTTCACAACAATACGTTTTGCCTGAAAACGCGGCGCCACGACGATACTCTCACAGGAACCCCAGGGACGATACACCTCGGTATGGTTTTGCAATTCGGAACGTTTTTGTTGCTTAAGCCTTGCCACCAGCTTCTTGATATCCTGAACACGATTTTTATCTGCCACCAAAACTGCATCCGCTGTTTCAACAACCACCAAATTGTCTACGCCCAGGGCAGTAACCAGTCTTGATTCAGCCCGTACATAACTGTTATTCACAGCTTCGAGCATTACATCACCCTGAGCCACATTACCTTGTTCATCCTTATCACTCACATCCCAAATAGCCGACCAGGCACCGACATCATTCCAGTCACTTTGTAAGGGCACCAGCACAGCATTCTTTGTCTGCTCCATCACGGCATAATCAATAGATTCACTGCGACACAAAGCAAAAGACTCTTGGGAAATACGGTGAAAATCAAGGTCCTGATGAATAGTTTGGAAGGCATGTTCACAGGCTTGTTGTATGTCCGGCGCCCACTGCTGCAATTCATCTAATAGCGTGCTGGCCTGAAACATAAACATGCCGCTATTCCAGTAATAATCGCCGCTATCTAGGTACTTTTGAGCGGTTACCTTATCCGGTTTTTCTACAAATTCCTCCACAGCAGAATAATCACCACCACCTTGCTGACAGCGAATATAGCCATAACCCGTTTCAGGTTGATCCGGTGTCACGCCAAAGGTAACCAACTGTCCGTTTTCAGCACACCGTGCGCCAACCTCCACAGCAGCGTGAAATTGAGATGCAGACTTAATCAGATGATCCGCAGCCAGCACCAACAATACGGCACTCTCATCCGTTGCTAATGCTTCATAGGCAGCTAACGTTACTGCCGGTGCAGTATTACGCGCTTCGGGCTCAAGAATAATACGTGCGTCATCGATATCAATTAGCCGTAATTGCTCAGCCACCAAAAAGCGATGCGCTTCATTACACACCACAATAGGTGCGGCCAATTCATCAATGCCTTGCAACCGAGTCAAGGTTGATTGCAGCATTGACAGCTTTTCATCAACCAAAGCAATAAACTGCTTAGGATAAAACTCCCGTGACAACGGCCATAACCGACTACCTACACCACCTGCCAAAATTACTGGTACTAACAAAGCGCTATTCCCAACCTAAAAGACTAACTATCCTGTTTAGAACGGCCTGAAAAGTTCATCAGACCCACCGTTGACTGATCAAAGTCAGCGGCATGTTTATTATGCTCAGAATGGCCATTTTGCAACTGCCCCGCAAGCTGCTTGCCTAATTCAACACCCCATTGATCAAAGGGGTTAATATCCCAAATTACGCTCTGCACGAATACCTTATGCTCAAAAAAAGCCAGTAAACTGCCCAGACTATAGGGCGTTAACTCACGCAGCAGTATCGTCGTACTTGGTTTATTGCCAGGATAATATCGCAACATCTCGGCATGACTCACAGCTTCACCTTCAGCCACAGCCTGACCTTCCATCAGCGCCCGTGATTGCGCAAAGCAGTTTGCCAAGGTTAACTGTTGATGTTTTTCCGGCACCGACGGATTCTCGGCCACGGCAATAAATTCAATCGGCACAAATCGCGTCCCTTGGTGCAGCAACTGATAAAAAGCGTGCTGCGCATTAGGACCAAAGCCACCCCAAATAATCGGTGAGGTATCATAATCAACTGCTTTTCCAGACAGGGTGACACCCTTACCGTTACTTTCCATTTCCAGCTGCTGCAAAAATGCTGGCAACACATGCAAGCGATGATCGTAGGGTAAGATCACCTGCGTAGGTGCGGCATGAAAATTGTTATACCAAATACTGATGAGTGCTTGGAGCACCGGTATATTGTTTTGCAACTCGGTGTGGTAAAAATGCTCATCTGCGGCCTGTGCGCCCTTAAGAAACTGCTCGAAGGCATGCATGCCCAAACTAATGGCTATCGATAAACCAATGCCTGACCACACCGAATAACGACCGCCAACCCAATCCCAAATAGCTAGTTGATGATCAGAGCTAATGCCAAAAGCTGTCATTTTTTCAGCACAGGCGGACACGCCGATAAAATGATTTACCAAAGATTCCTCTTTACCCAGATTTTTCCGTAACCAATGTTTAGCGGTTTCCGCATTCGCCATGGTATCAGCGGTAGTAAAGGATTTTGACGACACAATAAACAATGTCGTTTCCGGATTCAGATTCCTCAGCGTATCAACCACCTGATTACCGTCAATACTCGACACAAATAGCACCTTGATGTGCACTGAGGCTTGGTGTTTAAAGGCATCACAGACCGTTCGGGGGCCAAGATCAGAACCACCCACACCCAGGTTAACGACGGTAGTTATAGGCTTACCGGTACAGCCCAGCCACAAGCCTGCTCGCAGACGCTCAGAAAAATCACGCATTTTTTCGCGCGCTGCCAACACTTCGGGCATCACATCGCGCCCACCTACTATCACCCGGCCTTCAAAACGCCGTAGCGCTGTATGGAGCGCAGGTCGGTTTTCGGAGCTATTAACAGGCTCGCCGCTGAACAAAGCCTCTACACGCTGGCTTAAACCAGCGTCACGGGCTAACCCTACCAGTAATTCAAGGGTACCCGGGGTTAACAGGTTCTTTGAAAAATCATAAAGAAGATCATTGAAGCTAAAGGACAAGTTCTCAAAACGCTGGGCATCTTCCGCAAACATCTGTTGCAGCTTCAAACCCTCAAGCTCTGCTTTATGCCCCTCAAGCGCCTGCCAAGCTGAGGTGGTATTAATTGGCGCTTTTGATGTAACCTTTTCTGACATACCTGATTTCCTTAACTCCATGCCCCTACTCTGCTCCGAGAGTATAGCAAGGCATCACAAAATACCCGCCACTGAAGCGCATTTAAAATCATAAATATTGTACAAACAACAGCCCAACAAAAAAGGCGCAGATATGCGCCTTTTTTGAAACTGCTGGAAAAACTACAGTCTTATTTTATCTAGATTTTGTGTGATGATGATTTCGCCAATACCTCTAATTTCCTGTAGTTGCTCAACATCACTAAAGGGGCCATTGGCTTCGCGGTAGGCTACAATCGCCTGCGCACGCTTCACACCAATGCCTTTAAGCTCCAGTGCTAGCACCTCAGCAGCAGCGGTATTAATATTAACGCCACCGGAAACCACATCGGCTGGCACAGCTGCAGTCTCAGGAACATCACTTTCGGCACTAACCGGCAAAGCAACACAGGCCAAACTAACAACAACTGCAACTAAAAATCTTTTTAAATAAACCATAACTAACTCCCTGTTTAATAAAATATCGTATAGCTATCCCGCTACACAACGTCGATGCTAACAAGTCTGAACAATCGCATCAACAGTCAAAAATATTAGCTAATTTCTTCAGCAATAGCGGCAAGTGTTGCAAGAGGCGACAGGGCTTGTGTAATCGGGCGCCCAATCACCAAATAATCACTACCGGCCTCAAGCGCCGCGACGGGCGTCATAATGCGCTTCTGATCACCTGTTGCCGAATTTTGGGGACGAATACCGGGCGTGACTAACAGGAAATCTTTACCAAAAGATGCCTTCAATTCTTTAGCCTCCTGAGAAGAACACACCACCCCGTCAAGACCCGCCTGCAGCGTCAAGCCAGCCAAACGCTGAACCTGCTGCTCTGGTGAATTCTGTAAACCAATCTGCGACAAATCCTCGCCACTCATACTGGTTAGCACCGTCACCGCAATCAGTAACGGTCTTTTATCACCATAGCTATCAATCACAGCACGCGCCGCCTTCATCATTTCCAGACCACCGGAGGCATGCACATTAACCATCCACACACCAAGCTCGGCAGCCGCTTTAACTGCTTTGGCAACCGTATTGGGAATATCATGGAATTTCAGATCCAGAAACACCTCAAAGCCCAGCTCATGCAGCGCCTCAACAACACTTGGCCCACAATAGGTAAACAACTCTTTACCAACTTTTAGGCGACATTGCGCGGGATCAAGCTGCTTAGCCAGAGCCACTGCCGCATCCAACGTATCAAAATCCAACGCGACGATAATTTTTTTCAGATCAGTTTGTTGCATTAATATTCTAGTCTCATTCAGTGTTTATGTGACGGCCGGATGCTGCCCCAATGCTGACAACTTGGGCACAACCAACTCAAATGTTTTCCCTGGTAACCACATTGCTTGCAATGGTAAGCAGGATGAGTATCAATCAACTGCTCTACAAAACCTCGTAAGTCCTGCAAATAGTCAATATCCGCGCCTTCGGCATCATACATTTGCATATCTAGAAGATAGCGAAGCCCCTGTAAAGACGGCACTTGCCGCACTTCTTTATTGATGCATTGAGTTAACTGTTCAGGTTTGGAGCTCAATTTACGCATCACCTGACTGGCATTAAAACCTGACGGAATCAAACTACCATCGTGCAGGCATTCCAACAGATATTCGTGAAAATGTTTTTCCTGTCCTAGCTGTTGATAACAGTTTTCCAGAATCGGCATCGACTCAGACAGATAATCGGCATTCTCTCGTTTGATCTGTTTCAGCGTTTTTATTGCATCTTTATATTGTTGAGCCTGAACCTCAATCTCAGCCAGCAGCAAATAAGCCCGCACGCAGCCCCTATCATGGGATAAAGCACGCTTTAATGCCAAACGAGCAGCGCTAATTTCACCCGCTTGAAAGTCCTTCTGCGCCACTTCACAAAGATACTGCGCAATAATCGGTCTCATTTCATCGGCTTTCATTGCTAACAAAGCTTCAGCTGTTTTAATGGCCTGCGCCCACTCCTTTTCTCGCTGATATAATTCCAACAGCAGGAACAGGCTTTTCTTCCGAATATTGGTACTACTTTCAATCAGCAGTTCATTGAGAAGTCGCTCGGCGCGATCGAACAACCCCGCCGTCATAAAGTCCGTGGCCAACTCAAGCTGAATGGACAACTGCTGCGTTTTTTCCAAATCAGGCCGTGCCAATAGATTTTGATGCACACGTGTCGCTTTACTAAAATCACCACGTGCTCGAAATAATTTCCCCAATGCCAGATGGGTATCGATGGCCTCCGAGTCATCATCTAGAGCCTGCATAAACATGTCCATGGCCTGCTCAGGCTGCTCATTCAACAGATAATTCAGACCACGAAAATAGGCCTCTGGCAGTTGTTTCTTATTACCATCAATTGAACGAGACAGCTGCCACCGAGCCAACAGCCAGCCGCAGGCAACCGCCAACATCAAAACCAGTAACAGCGACCCTTCCTGCATAGCCTACCTGCCTGAACAATTCATAAGAAAACGATTCAAAAGTTGATTATTTAACGATTAATCAACTGTCCTTTACCGCATTAGCTCTTAAGGTATTCACTTCTTTTTCAAAAAGTTGAGCTCGACGCTCGACGCGTAATAAACTCGCTCGTAGCTTGGTAATAATCAACAGACTAATCACCAAACCAAGCATTCCACCAGCAGCAAATCCTAAAATAACCCACAGTGAGACACTGGCAGGCGCTAACTGCCAAAACACTAGATTCAAAGCAACCTGTGCAGTATTTTCTGACGTAAACAACATGCCCCAGAAAAAAGCCGCCGCCAGCAATACCAAAATACATAAACGTTTAAGCCACTTCATCACTCATCCTGATTAGTTGGGGAACAGTCACTGAGCAACCGAAGCAACCTATCAAAGGGATAAGCGCAAAGCTCATCAACAGGTTCCTCTGCTCGCAAACAATTGTTATCGATTTTACCCCAGAACCACAAAACGAAGACACAAAAAAAACGGCAGACCCGAAGGCCTACCGTTTTTGTCTCGTTAACAGTTAATTAATTACCATTTTCACGGCTTTCATCGACCTGCTCACGTAAATCCTTACCCGGTTTAAAGTGGGGCACATATTTACCCGTCAACTGAACCTGATCACCCGTCTTAGGGTTACGGCCAGTGCGAGGCGCGCGGTAGTGTAGAGAAAAACTACCAAAACCACGAATTTCTATGCGCTCACCGGATGATAAACTCTGCGTCATAAGGTCAATAATTGTTTTGACCGACAATTCCACATCTTTCAAAGAAAGCTGCGCCTGTCTTTCCGCAATGCTCTCAATTAACTCCGACTTCGTCATAGTCTCTTCCAGACAACACAATGAACCTTGAGTATAGAACACAATTAACGAACCAACAGAGCGTTAGCCCGTTAATTGCAGATTAATCAAATAGTTACTTGATTAATCTTTGTTCGCCATTTGAGCTTTAATCAAATCACCGATGGTAGTCGGCCCAGCTGCTTCAACTTCACGCTGGCGAACTTCTTTCATTGCAGCTTTCTCTTCTTCAACGTCCTTAGCTTTAATGGACAGGTTGATGCTACGGCTCTTACGATCAACGTTAGTGATCTTGCACTCTACAGAATCGCCAACTTTCAATACGTCAGCAACGCTTTCGATGCGGTCACGGCTAACTTCAGAAGCCTTCAGAGTACCTTCAATGCCTTCAGCCAACTCGATAGTCGCTACTTTAACGTCAACAGCAGTCACAGTACCTGTAACGATAGTGCCCTTGTCGTTTTCTGCAACGTACTCAGAGAATGGATCGCTTTCCAGCTGCTTAACACCCAGAGAAATACGCTCACGCTCAGGATCGATAGACAGGATAACAGTTTCGATATCGTCGCCTTTCTTATAAGCACGTACTGCTTCTTCGCCTGTTTCATTCCAGGAGATGTCAGACAGGTGAACCAGACCGTCGATGCCGCCTTCCAGACCCAGGAAGATACCGAAGTCAGTGATGGACTTGATCACACCAGTGATCTTAGTGCCTTTAGCGTTCAATGTAGCGAACTCTTCCCATGGGTTACCAACACACTGCTTCATACCCAGAGAAATACGACGACGCTCTTCATCAACGTCCAGGATCATTACATCAACTTCTTCCCCAACTTGAACAATCTTGGATGGGTGAACGTTTTTGTTAGTCCAATCCATTTCAGAAACGTGAACCAGACCTTCGATACCTTCTTCGATCTCAGCGAAACAGCCGTAATCAGTCAGGTTCGTAATACGCGCCTTAACTTTGCTGCCTTCTGGGTAACGGTCTTTAATAGCGCCCCATGGATCTTCACCCAGTTGCTTCAGACCCAGCGATACGCGGTTCTTCTCACGATCGAACTTAAGAACTTTAACTTGAATTTCGTCACCGATAGCAACGATTTCGCTTGGGTGCTTAATACGCTTCCAAGCCATATCTGTAATGTGCAGCAGACCATCAACGCCGCCCAGATCAACGAAAGCACCGTAGTCTGTCAGGTTCTTAACGATACCTGCAACGCTCTGACCTTCTTCCAGAGTAGCCAACAGTTTTTCGCGATCAGCGCTGTTTTCTTTCTCCATCACAGCACGACGAGAAACAACAACGTTGTTACGTTTTTGATCCAGCTTGATAACTTTGAATTCCAGCTCTTTGCCTTCCAGATGAATCGGCTCACGGATTGGACGAATGTCCACCAGAGAACCCGGCAGGAATGCACGAACTTCGTTCAGGTCAACAGTGAAACCACCTTTAACCTTACCGTTGATAACACCTTTAACAGTTTCACCGGCTTCAAAAGCTGTTTCCAGCTCAGCCCAGGACTCAGCACGCTTGGCTTTTTCACGAGACAGTTTAGTCTCACCGAAGCCATCTTCGATTGCTTCAAGAGCAACACGCACTTCATCACCAACGTTCAGTTCCAGCTCACCCTTTTCGTTCAAGAACTGAACGCGTGGGATAACGCCTTCAGATTTCAAACCGGCGTGAACAGTAACCCAGTCACTGTCAATATCAACAACGATGCCGGTTACAATGGCACCAGGCTTCATTTCAACTGTTTTTAAGCTTTCTTCAAAAAGCGCTTCAAAGCTTTCCATTACAAATACCTATAAATATTTATATAGATGTGGGCGAACCCTCACCTACAACACTACACATCCAGCCTTATGCGTAGGTCTATTTTGATATGTCTGCTCGTGCCCGGCTGGTTCATGCAGGTCGCAGACAGTTTAAAAATTATTTAAAATAAATCGTTAGAAATCAATTAACTAAGGATTACAGCAAGCCTTTATCGGTCATCGCCGCAAGCACCCTTTCAAACACTTCATTGATATCTACGCCCGTGCTATCCAACAGAATGGCATCATCGGCGGGCTTCAACGGTGACACCGCGCGATTGGCGTCGCGTTCATCACGTGTTTTGATCTCATTACAAAGGTCGCGAAGGCTAACATCAAAGCCCTTTTCTTTCAACTGCTTATAACGTCGATTTGCTCGTTCCTCGGCGCTGGCAGTGAGGAAAATCTTCACTGGTGCGGAGGGGAAAACCACCGTACCCATATCACGACCATCGGCGATTAAACCCGGCGCGGTTTGAAAGGCTTTTTGGCGTGCCAGCAAACCGGCACGTACCGCCGGGAGTGCCGCAACGATTGAGGCATTATTACCCGCTGTTTCGGTGCGGATAACACTACTGACATTCTGCCCCTCAAGAATCACTTCACACACCGGCGTGTCTTCAGCGGGACGGAACTGCACATCCAACACCTCAGCCAACTCGCCCAGCGCTTTTTCATTCTCAAGCGAAATACCATGCTGCTGTGCTGCCAGTGCCAACACCCGATACAGCGCACCGCTGTCCAGCAAATGCCAATTCAGCTTCTTCGCCAGCATATAACTGATGGTGCCCTTACCTGCGCCACCCGGGCCGTCCAGCGTCACTACCGCCGACTGCTTATCAACCACGCTACTAACCCTGAACCTTAACCGACATACCCACTTGGGTAGCCAGCTCAACAAAATTCGGGAACGACGTTGCCACGTTGGAGCAATTGAGAATTTCAATATCACCCTGCGATTGCAGCGAAGCCACCGCAAAGGCCATGGCAATACGGTGATCGCCCAAACTATCAATGGTTCCAGAACCCATTGGCCCGCCTTCGATAATCATGCCATCGGGAGTCGCTTCGGCTTTAACGCCCAGAATCTCCAGACCATCGGCCATCGCTTGAATACGGTCGCTTTCCTTCACACGCAGCTCTTCGGCACCGGTCAGCACGGTTGTGCCTTCGGCACAAGCCGCAGCAACAAACAGTACCGGGAATTCATCAATCGCCAGCGCCACCTGATCTTCAGGGATGTTAATACCCTTCAGTTGGGCATAACGAATACGAATATCGGCTACCGGCTCACCACCGACAATACGGTCATTAGTCAGCTCAATATCTGCGCCCATTTGCGTGAGAATATTCACCACACCAACGCGCGTCGGATTAATACCAACATGCTCCAGAACCAGGTCAGAACCCGGTGTAATACTGGCTGCAACCATAAAGAACGCCGCTGAAGAAATATCGGCTGGCACATCAATTTTAGTCGCGGTTAACTTGCCGCCACCCTTCACAGAAATCTCACGTACACCTTTGGAAATCTGACGGCCGCTCACTTCGTAGCCAAAACCGTTCAACATACGTTCGGTATGATCACGTGTTGGCGCAGGCTCAATGACCTTGGTTTCGCCTTCAGAATACAAACCTGCCAGAATCAGGCTGGATTTAACCTGCGCACTGGCAACCGGCATATCGTAATTAATGCCCTTCAGCGTTTGACCACCACGAATCATCATCGGCGGCCTGCCTTCATTGGTCTCAATCACCGCGCCCATTTCCGATAACGGATCAGCAACACGCCCCATGGGACGCGCGCTCAATGACTCATCACCACGGATTTCAACATCAAAGGCCTGACCCGACAGCAAACCAGCCAACAGACGAATTGAAGTACCTGAGTTGCCCACATAAAGCGGCCCCGGTGGTTGCGTCAGACCATTCAGCCCGACACCGTAGACACTGACACGACCATGATGCGGGCCTTCAATAACCACTCCCATATCACGGAAAGCCTGCAGAGTAGCAAGACTGTCCTCGCCCTCCAGAAAACCTTCGATTTGCGTTTCGCCTTCGGCAATCGCGCCCAGCATAATGGAGCGGTGAGAAATGGATTTATCACCCGGCACACGAATTCGGCCCGTTACAGGACCACTCTTTTCCGCGCTGCTGCCAGCCAGAAAGCTCAGTTCATTTTGATTCATGGGTTCCACATAGGCCCTTTGGGCCAGCATTTTTGTAAAATGGTCACGTGCTGATTTGGCGCGAGTAAATACGCCCAGCATCGTCTTACTATCGTCTTGTTCCAGTGCCGAGCGTACTGTTTCAATCCCTGCACTAAATTTAGCGAGGCTTTCCAGCACCGCTGACTTATTGGCGAGAAAAATATCGTGCCACATGGTCGGGGCACTGGAAGCGATACGAGTAAAGTCAGCAAAGCCTCCTGCCGCATAGCGGAAAATCTCTTGACTCTCATTCTGAGAAGCTAGTGTATCTACCAGCGAATAGGCCAGCAGGTGTGGCAAATGACTCGTTGAAGCCAGTACATGGTCATGGTGATCAACGTCCATTTCCAGCACGTTGGCACCGGTAACCTGCCAAAGCGAACGCACCAGCGCCAGCGCCTCAGCGTCGGTATCTTCGAGCGGTGTCAAAATCACGCTGTGATTGCAGTATAAATCGATTTTAGCGGCATCCACACCACTCTTTTCAGAACCGGCAATAGGATGACCCAACACAAACCGAGGCGGCACCTTGCCAAAGATTCGTTCGCAGGCCTCAACGACAATGCCCTTGGCGCTACCCACATCAGTTATAACAGCCTTTGCGGGTACGGCATCCTTAATTTCAGCCAGCACTCTTTCAATACTTAATACCGGCGTGGCAATAATCACCAGATCAGCATTCGCCACCGCAGCCACCGCATCAAGACTGTATTCGTCAATCACACCTAGCTGCACGGCACGCGCTAAGCTATGCTCGGTCAGCCCAACGCCCACGATTATTTCGACCGCACCGGCTTCGCGCAATGCCTTGGACAGCGAACCACCGATCAGGCCCACCCCAATCACAACAGCGCGCCTAACCAATGGCAGGCTTAAATTAGAAACAGAGTTATTCATATTGGCAGACAGCTATGAATGTTAAAGGACGGCTTTGGGATAGGAGCCCAACAGTTTGAGTTCGACCGTTTCGTCACTGATTTCGTCTAACACCTTACGTACCGTAGAGTCATCACTGTGGCCTTCAAAATCCATAAAGAACACATAGGCCCAGGTACCATTTTCCGAAGGTCGCGTTTCCACCCGTGTCAAACTGATGTTCTCACGCTGAAATGGCTCCAAAAGCTGATACAAGGCACCCGGTTTATTGCGTGTGGCAGCAATAATGGAGGTTTTATCGCTACCACTAGCAGGTACTGCCTGATTGCCAATAATAAGGAAGCGCGTGGTATTGTCAGGCTGGTCTTCGAGTTTTTCTGTTAACCGTGTCAGCTGATACAACTCGGCAGCCATATCGCCAGCAATCGCAGCGACTACGCCATCTTCAGCGCCCACACCTTCGGCCACCATACGTGCCGCTTCAGCATTACTACTGACACTAATACGTTCAGCCTGCGGCAAATTGGCATTGAGCCACTGACGGCACTGCGCCAGCGATTGCTCATGGGAGTAAATTTTAGTGATTTTTTCGGATGCTACAGTTTCTTTCACCAGCAAATTCTGATGAATACGCAGCTCCACTTCACCGCATATTTTCAACGATGAATGCATAAAACTGTCCAACGTGGAATTCACCATACCTTCAGTAGAATTCTCAACCGGCACCACACCGTAGTTGGCTGCGCCGGACTCCACTTCACGGAACACTTCATCAATCGAGGTCATCGGCACACTGGTGACAGAGTGGCCAAAATGTTTCAGCGCCGCCGACTG
>Ga0209396_1005396_pt1 | contig 12105 bp, 12 predicted proteins | sample GOMGulsemesocosm_6_FD_184638 | JGI IMG/M metagenome (GOLD analysis project Ga0209396, IMG submission 184638) | Methane-oxidizing microbial communities from mesocosms in the Gulf of Mexico - GOM8C Gulf of Mexico (SPAdes) (version 2) | ecosystem: Environmental > Aquatic > Marine > Cold seeps...
GCACATTTATGCGCAATAACCCAACCAACACCACCAGCACCAATTTGTAATACAGACATATCTATTCCTTAAACTTATTCTTTATTGTTATTTTTTAAATGGCTAACGTATTCTAGATACGCTAACCAATGTTTTATTTCTAAATGGTTTTGCTACTTTTTATAAACTTTAAGCTATTTGATATAAGCTTGTTCTGCAGCAAAATCAGCTATCTTAGTAAACAGGCCTTCAAAATCACTTAGCTGCAAACATGGATTCAAGATGGTCAGTTTTAAGCAGGTGTAACCATTAATTTTGGTTTCGCCTAATACTGCTTGTCCTGCTGTTAGCAAATCTAAACGTAAACGCTGATTGATCTTGCTGATTTCTTCTTCATGCTCAGTGGTTACATCGCTGCTTGTAGATAAATGATTGTATCTGAATAGCACTGTGCTTAATTGCGGTTGTGCAAGCAGTTCAAACTTGTCTGTCGCAGTTACTAATGCAGCAACATCTTGCGTTAAACTAATTAGGTGATCGTACATAGCACCAAACTTATCAGTACCTAATGCTTGCATAGACATAAGCAGTTTTAACGCATCAAAACGTTTAGTCGTGGCAATTGATTTATCTACCAAGTTTGGTAGTTCGTCAGTTTCACGATTTAAATAATCAGCATGATGCAGTAGGTATTTGAAGTTGTGGTTATCACGGATCAGCAATGCACCACAGCTAATCGGTTGGAAGAACAGCTTATGGAAATCGGTACTGATAGAATCAGCCAGTTCAATACCCGCCAAACGACCTTTATGCGAGCTTAAGATCAATGCACCACCATAAGCACCATCAACATGGAACCACATGTTATGCTGCTCGCTGATAGCTGCAATCGCTTGCAGATCATCAATCGCACCAAGGTCTGTCGTACCTGCTGTACCAACCACACAAAATGGGATCAAGTCTTGCGACTGTAGGTCCTTAATTGTTGCAGTAAGCGCGTTAATATCTAAACAACCAAACTCGTCAGTCGCGACAGTCACTACCGCACGTTCGCCCAATCCCATTAACGATGCAGATTTTTGCACAGTAAAATGGCTTGTTTGCGAACAAAGGATACGCAGCTTTTTCGCGTAACTTGGTAAACCGTCTTTCTGAACGCTTTCACCCGATATCTGCTCAACAGCACGGTCACGCGCTAATAATAGACCCATTAAGTTACTTTGCGTACCACCGCTGGTAAACACACCATCTGCACCATTATTTGTTGCAGATTGAATTAGGTCGTAACCAAACAGTTCACATAACCAATCTGTCATTTTCTGTTCTACATAAGTAGCAGAAGACGCTTGGTCCCATGAATCCATTGATTGATTTAACGCAGAAATAATCGTTTCAGCAGCAAGCGCGGGGATTAATGGTGGTGTGTGTAAATGCGCAATACAGTGCGGATGTTGCACAATAATTGAGTTTTTACCAATGAGGCTAACATTGTTTGAAATGATCTCAGCCAAGGGAGCAATCGGTGTGTTACCAATTGGCATCGCCATAATTTGTTCATTTAACTGCGCTGGTTCAAGCCCTGAATACGGCGCATCAACTGCAGTAAACATCGCAGATAATTCGCGTGCAGAATGCTCGATAGCGTTAAGGTAATGCGGCTGAGCTTTAGGATCTAGATGTACAAATACATCAGACCAATCGTTGTTTTGGTTTGGGTTTTTCATCATTCTTCAAATTTTAAATAAAAAAATGCATATTCGAGTGTTAAATCACGCTTAAGCGGGAAGTAAAACAGACGAACAGGTAAGCTGCGTTGAGCAACAGATAGAAAATGCTAAATTTTAGGCAAAGCGGTAAAGCGCTCGCGCTAATCAGAGATCAGAAGTACGGTAGGGAAATTCGAAATGTGTGATTAATGGTTTGTATCACGGTATTTTAAAGTCCATATAAAAGCAAAATAATCGAGCGGGTCGATTTAATGACGGCAATGTAATTTAAATGTAATCGAGATGCAAGTTTTTTATGCCAACAGCATTATAAATTAACCTGTAAATACAAGCTGGTTTGGTTTTAACAACTATATAACTAATAAATAGTAGGTAGTTTTAACTATCTTCAGCTTCTAACAGTAGTAATGACACTCAATTTCATTACAGAGTAGTTAAGCCAAGTTAATCTATGTTCTAAGGGGTGATGATAAAAGCGGACATACAGGTTTTATGTTTTTGGGGCTAAAGGGAGATTATTCATTATCAGCCAATTATCAATACCCGGCACCGTTATAGAAATCAATAACTCCCCATCTTCTTCTTTTTTTAGCTGGATGAAATATGAACTCAAACCTTTTAGTTGTAGTTTTTCAACATCTATTAATTCAGGTACACAAGGACAACGATGACACACAAAGCGACAAACGGTTCTTACCTCACAGATCGCAGCTTCTTTAATATCGTTAATTAAATTTTTATCGCATAAATATCTAACATTTATAATTCTTGTTTGTAATGATTTAGCCATGATCATCCCTTGCATAAAACTAAGAACAGTTAAAAATATATTCATTCATATAATTAGAGGAAAATAGCCCTCAAAATATGTTCATCATAGTGACCTAATGATTAACTTATTGGTTACCGCGCACGACTCTACCTATATATCTGAAGTAATTATCCGCTGCAACACAATATAATACCACTAAATGGATAGTTAAAGTGCTGGGTATTTATTTTTGTTTTAATAATAGTGCTACTGTGAGCGGTGGTGCTAAGGATATGCTGTAGTTGAGCCTTCAATCTAGACGGCAAAAGGCCGAAATGACTTAACGTTATAACGCTAAGCCATTCTTGGATGTGTACTAATTTATGCTCTTTTCACAAACTTAGCCGTCACCAACATCTCGCCTGCCCCATCAACTTTACAATCTAACTGATGGTCTTTACCTTCAATGATACGTTTAATCACCGCTTTGGTGCCGACTTTAAGTATTAACGAGCTACCTTTCACTTTAAGGTCTTTAGCTAACGTTAACTTATCACCTTCTTGCAATTGTGTGCCGTTAGCATCTTTGACGATGAATGTATCTTCAAGCACTTCAGATGGGTTCCACTCATGAGCACATTCAGGGCAAATTAGTTGGATTTGATCTTCGTAAACGAATTCAGATTTACATATTGGGCAAGGAGGCAGAGACATAGCTGATTACTTCTTTAATTTAGAGGGATAGGTATAGTAATAGGTCTGTTTTTGCTTTGCGAGTAATTATCCAGATAAGTTAATCAATTAGCTCAAAACTATACAGGCCATCATGCGCTTACTAATTTTAAATACTTTACCCGCTAATTTTTAAATTCTGGTACTTTAAAATAATTCGCAAGATCAAAGGGCGTTGTTGTCGCGACCATCTTAAACGGTTGAAGCTCTTCCGCAGGATAGAACATTTGATCAAGTGTCGCTTGCTGCTGAAAACGAAAGTACAGATTATCAACTTCCTGATAAAACTGCTTACTACTGGCGTCACTTAATAACCGACTTGCAGAATAAAACGGATAATTAGAGCCAGTATGTGAACCGATCGCCTCCGCTATAAAACGCTGATTAACTCTCACTAATGTGTGGTGCATTGGTCCGTCAGAGCGCCATTTAATGGGTCTATTCACTACAAAGTAAAAGTGATTGCCTTGCCCTAACCTAATCAAAGACAGTTTTTCTAACTCACGTAAATACAGGTATATATCCGTTTGCTGTAAGTTATTTTGAGACGCTATCGTTTTCAGATCAAAGTCGCTTACCAGCAACATAAAAAATGACATCAATCCTGGGTTATCCACTAGCGCAGATTCTATTTCAATAGAGAGTACTGTCGGCTCTGTTGGCGTATTACTTGATAGCTCAACTAAGTCGGTAAAATTAACCCCTATCGCTTTACAGATATCCATCAACCTACTTAACTTGCAGTCTTGCTCTTTAAATAAGCGTTTAATGGTGGGTTCTGATGTATTCATCAATTCGGCAAGATCGCGATAACGCAATCCTTGCGACTTTAAAACTTGCTTAAGCGTACTAAATAGTCCGGCACGTTGTCGTTGTTCATCCATGATCTGATCCTAAAATTAACAATAAGTATCAATTCCTAATACTCAATCAAGCACTCATTGAATTGCGCTCAACTATTGATAACCTAATTAGCGTGCTTAATCAACAAACTAAAAGGAACTTAACCATGAGCCAATGGAATAAAAGAATGAAAACAGGATTAACCCTCTCGATTATTGCAGCATCCCTGACGAGTTACGCAGCGAATGCCAAGCAGCCAGAATGGACAATAAACAACTTAGACCAACCAGAGTCTGTAGTCACCAGTACTGATGAACAGTTTATCTATATCAGTAATATTAATGGTCAGCCAATGGAGCTTAATGGCCAAGGTTACATCAGCATCGCAAGTGTAGACGGGAAGATGATTCACCAGCGTTGGCTTAAAGGGTTAGACGCACCAAAAGGATTAGCAATATCCGGTCAGTATTTATATGTCGCTGACATGCAGACATTAGTAGAGATAAATACCAGTACTGGCAAAGTAGAAAATAGATACAATGCGCCAAACGCTAAAATGCTCAATGATGTTACCGCAGCGAGTGATGGGGCTATTTATGTAAGTGACTTACTTGAAGGTACGATTTATCGCCTCCAGAATGGTAAGTTTGAAGCTTGGTTTAAAAGCAGTGCATTACCTCACCCTAATGGATTGTATGCCCAACAAAGTGAACTGCTAGTTGGCAGTTGGGGTAAAGGGATGAACAGCGATTTCTCAACAGCTGAACTCGGTTCACTACTTCGATTGAACATTGCTGAACAACAGCTATCAACAGTGCCGACCGGTTATCAACTTGGTAATCTCGACGGAGTAATAGTAACCAAAGGTGAGTCTATCTATGTCAGCGATTGGCTTTCAGGCGAACTGTTTAAACTACAAGGAAAAGAGCGTAAATTGGTTTTAAGTTTAAACCCAGGCTTAGCAGATATAGGTGCAAACAAACAATATTTGTTCACACCTATGATGATGGATAATGAAGTTAACGCATGGAAACTAGGCGACTTCTAATCCTGACTATCTAACAGATAATTAAAAGCTATCCATCTGTTAATTCAAAACTAACCAACGCCTCTTTTTCGGTACTGATCCTGCTTTCTTGGCCATTAATAATAATGGCCAATTTATGTATACCTAAATGAAACACGCGGGTGCTGATCACTTTAAAACTTTGGTGTCGAGTTATCTGTTCCTGCGCATTCGCGGCAATCATTCGTTCACTAATTTTAAAGACTTTCCGCGCTAAGTTTCCATTCTTTTTTAGATAATACAGTCCGTACTCCAAACGTAATTTTTGGGCATGATGGCTGGTATTTTCAATCGAGAAGTTAAACGTAAGCTTATCGCCTACTTCCACTATTGGCGTTGCGATCGCCATTGCAGTTAGCTTTATTTGGTCTTGCTTAAAGCCAAACAACGCCATGATCTCTGGTTGTGCTTGCTTGAGTAATGTACGGCATGCATGTTTGATTAATTTGTCTGTCAGTTCATTGTTACCTAACCACTGCGTTGCAACTCGCACCACAACATCACTGTTATCTTTAGCAATATCATTAAAATTATTGGCCACACTGCGTCTAACAACCTCACATTCATCCTGCATTAATGCAGTTAAAATAGGTAACAAAGGCGCCGGATCATTCTTTAATTCCGGCAGTGCCATCGCCCAGGGTAATCGCGGTCGTGAACCTTCACTAGCTAAACGGCGTACATGTCGACTTTCGTGTTTAGTCCATGCCAACATCTGCGCAAGCATTTGTGTTGAATAACGTAAAATAAACGGTCGAACCGCAAATTCACAGCTAGTATATTGGGTTACAAATTCAAAGCCATCTACAGCACTGTTGTAATCATCAAGGCCATACATTTCGATGTAAGCTGGCAGGAACATAAATTCAATGCTTTGTTCTTTAATTCCCTGTTCTCGTAGCTCATCAATAATACTTTTCAGTGCGACAATAGCATCACCAAAATCTGCTGGCATAAAGTGGTGTAAAACTTCAGCTGTATGATGCATGCGCTGCTTGAGTTCATATCCCGCAAAGTGGTCATTAAAGATCAACTGGTTAAATTTAACCGAATCAAACTCAGGTAATACCTTGGTTAATACACCCGATAATTGGTCATAAAATGCAGGGCAATAAACGTCTTTAAATAACTCAGCCATAAGTAAATTCTCATCCTAGTAGAAGTCAACGCGGGGTTTATGAAGCTTTATTGATAAAAACTATATAGGAAGTGCGGAGGAATTTAAACTATAGCTACATGACAGGATCCAAATAATAGATAAATCAATAATTAATTGAATCATCTGTTTATCCTGTGTATCTTGTTTTCACTAAATAAGTAAGACGATTTTTATCGTAAATTACGGCGATAAGCTGTTATCAGTCTTGGGGTATTTTTAAATGAATAGCATCGATAAATTTGTAAAAAATTGGGGCAGTAAAAACGCCATGGTTCCAATTAATAGCCATGAAATTGAAGAACTCGAATCAAAGTTAAATGGTATTTTACCAGACTCATATAAGTATTTAATATCTACCTATGGTTTGGTTCACACGCCAAATGTATTAACTAAAATTTGTGATTTGAATTCCGATATTTCTGAAGTACAAGATTTCTTAAGCCTAGAAGACGTGTCTTCATTATCACAGTTATATGAAATGAGCGGTATGCCCAAGGGCCATATTTTGTTTGCATCGGATTGTAAGGGCAACATGTTTTGTTTCAAACTTAGCGATTGTAAAAATCAGCAAACAGATATTCCAGTATGGTTCTTTAACTATAGTGCATGTACCGTGACACAAGTATCAAATTCTTTCATAGAATGGCTAGATGAGTTCAATGAACTTTAAGATAGCAAGCTAGAACATATTTGCCGAACGAATGATTATATTCAATATTTTTACATTAAACTCGCGTTATCTCAATTATGAGCATAAAGGCCTAACCATAGGTAAGGCGCTTCAGTTCGTAGTTCAAAGTTCAAATATCAAATATCAAATATCAGCCCTTCCTGATGCATCATCAGCTGAATAGATTCACGTTGGAGCATGGCTTGCAGGTGGCGGCGTAGGTTTGGCCAGTCCTGTGCACGACTGCCATATCGGTGGCTCCAGTAGGCAACCATAAACAGATGGAAGTCTGCTCCGCTTAGCTTATCACCGAGAAGCCATGGACCTTTGCTGCCCAGCTCTTCATCGATGATACCCCAGCAACGGCTCAGCTCTTGGGTCGCCTTATCCACCACTTGAGTCAAATCAGAATCGCCACCGACATAGTGCTCCGGATGGGCCCAGCGGTTAGCAGCTTCCTGCAACGTATTCGACATCCAAGTAAGGTATTGGTAATAATGGCCTCGTTGCGGCGAATGCAGTTCAGGCGCTAAACCAGCATCAGGGTGCTGATCAAGTAGGTACATCAGGATCGCTGCCGATTCATAGATGATCTCACCCCGGTGCTGTAATGTAGGCACCTTGCCGTTCGGGTTTATCGCTAGATACTCTGGCGTACGCTGCATACCTTTAGCCAAGTCGATCTCGATCAATTCATAGGCTACGCCCAGCTCTTCTAGTACAGCGTGAGTGGCCATGTTTGCTCCACCGCGATCCCAATACAAAGTATAAATAATATTTCTCCTTTTGTGCATGACGATTAAGTAGGCTATAGCTTTTTTAAAAGTTAGCTAGTTTATTCAAGTTTCTGGTTGGGTGGTTGGCTATTCTATGTGCATATTCATTAAGCAGGAATTCCCCATGAAACAGACATTAATTACTTCAATTTTAATCATTGTTGCGCTAATAACCGTACTGGCTACCTTTATACACGGGAATATCGCAGATATATCAATATTCCATGGCTTTATTTTACATCCCGTCTTTTTATTAGCTGGGATGTCTTTATTTGCATTGGTTATAGAGCAAAGAAATAGTCAATAATTTAAAATGCCTTCAGTGTAACAAATTTGATTAAATAGAAACGAACAACCAAAACGTCTTTATGTTTTGGTTGTTGATCTAGACCCGAGGGCTAAGAACTAAAAAAATTAAAACGATATTGATACAAGCGTTCAGCTTTATAAACTTGCCAAGCCTCATCACTCATCGTTTGTTTTGATGTGTTACGTTCATTAGCAAGTGTGGCTTCTAGTTGATTTAATCCTTGCTGATAATCACTTATTTCTTGCTCTTGCGCATTAACTTGCTGTTCTCGGTTCGAAATAGATAGTTGCTCATTGGCTGTTAAGTATTGCGAAGCCAGTTCATCCTTAATCCTAGCAGTTTCATCTTCAGGCATAGAGGTGGGGATTAATTTCAGCGCTTCTTCATATTTGGCAGTATCAGAGCTTAACGAAAAACTATCTAAATCATCGCCCCGCTCTTCCAGCATTTGGTTATATTCGTTAATGAAATCATCCGCATTCTGCGTTTGGTTGAAACGATTATCTGAATCAGATAACGATAAACGATAGTCATAATAAGCGTCTTGTGGCTGGTATAACAGTTCAGCATCCCCAGTCCATACTTGCTCACGAATCGCTTTAACGTTAGCGATTTTATCTGCTAAACTCGTCTCCTGACTGATTAATAACGCCCCCATCAAACGCTGTTCCTCTTGTTGATTTTCAGGGAAATTAAGCAATAACTGATAACGACGTTCATCAAGTATCAACTGCTGTTCGGCTAGCAATTCATCGCAATTGTTTTGCTCGCTACACTGCAGCCAAAATGACGTTATAGCAATAATTAACCTCTGGCCTTGCCCTGACTGTAATAAAGTCTCTTGCGCAGGCATATCATCCTTAAATTGTATCTGTTCTGTAGTTTGGTTCGATACTGAAGCTATCGGCTGCACTTTTTCATCCACAGTTTCTGATAATACGGGGATAACTGCTTCAGACCTAACCGAGTTGAGCTCATTTTCATTGGTGATGAAGAAATAAACGCTGCCAATAAAGGCAACGCTTATTAATAATAACGGCAACCGCATTAACGGATCTCAGCTTTAACAGGGAAATGATCGGATAGATTCCAATGTTTCCATAAGCTAGCAACCGTTGTACGCGGTACCTTGACTGTGTTTACGTTTTCAGTTCGCTTGGCAAATTCATTACTGACAACAACATAATCAAGATATTCGATATTTTCACCACCCGATAATGCATTACCTGCGTAGGCATTAATACGCGGATCAAACGTTGATTCTGTATAACCAGCATATTGCGGTTCATCAGCACTCAAATTGGTAAACATCTGCTGATAGTCTGTTGGGAATTTACGCTTGTTCACATTAAAATCACCACCATAAACGACTGTGTCTGTGGCTGAGATATTCTGTGTATGAGCAAATTCTCGGATCTGACGGAATTGACGCTGGCGGTAATCGCGTGCGGTATCAGTATCGAACGACGCGGTATGTGTGGCGAATACATGGTATGCCTTACCACCTTTAATTACTTCGGCATAATTAACGCCTTTATCTGCAAAGCAGTCTGTACCTGAACAATCAGGATAAACATATTGCCCTTCATTAACAATCGGATAACGACTTACAATTGTGACTCCACCATCGTAGATATTCACCCCAGATTGATCTAACATTTTAGTTTGGTACGGGTACTCCTTGGCAAGATCACGCAAGAATGCATCTCGACCAGAAGCAAATACTTCCTGTAGCATAAGTACATCATAGCCTTTTAGATGTTTCGGAATCTCCTGAAAACGATCACCTATGTGTTTGGCCACCACAGGCAGAGCCCAGACGTTATATGACATTACTTTAAGAATATCGGCGTCATTGACAGCTTGCTCATCAATTTTTTGCGGGGTGATACTGTAATAAATATCATCATAACGGCCCGTCGCACTTGCTTTAAAAGCAATCTCAGTACTGCTGCTATTACTATTATATTGAGATTGATAACGATAAGTTTCACGGTCATCCGCCCAGTTCAAGCTCACATCATTGCTACTAGCGCCATGTTCAAGTGACGATTTATACCAGTATCCTTTCATTTGTTGTAACAACGACAGCGACTCACCGTTTTCATTAGTAACAAGTGTTTCAAATTGATAGGTAGCACCAGATTTAACCCCTTCCCAACGATTAAAACTTAATACCATTTTGGTTTCCCATGGCTTAAGTGTCTGTACATGCTGTTGCCATTCACCGCCTTCTTCAAGTAGATCTGAGCCCGTATGATTTACTTGAATCGACATTGCTTGATTAGAATTATTGGTCAGGTAGATATCACTGTCGGCAAGTGCAGATGCACTCATAACACAGGTAAGGCAAGTAGTTGTTATCGCATTTTTTAGTATATTCACATCAAATCCTTTGATTGTTGTTTTAGCGAATCTGAGGTTAAGTTAAGAATATGACATTTTAAATACAATAATATTAAATACTTAGTTTAAATCACAACTAACTATAAATTACGATAATAAGTGTGATGCTCGATTGTAAACACTAAATTAACGATTAAAGTTGGCATTAAAAATGACCGACATATTAGAAATATAATTCTATTTTCAATATAGCTAACGATGATAGCCACGTAAGATTGAATGAACAAATCGAGAGTCAGCAATGTTATACCGCATGATTACCTCGAAAGACGTAAGCTATTTGCATTAAATTCAAAAAAGTATCTGTTGTTATGACATTTTTTTCACTGAAACAGTTTATAATGCTGTCAAATTTCCCCTTAAATCTATAAAGCAGACGGAGAATCATGAGTAAAGTTTCTATCTTTTTAAAAGGCATGGCGATGGGTGCTGCAGACGTAGTGCCTGGCGTATCAGGCGGTACAATTGCATTCATTACCGGAATTTACGATACTCTGTTAGGTAGTATTAGCCGAATTACCCCAAGCCTTATCGGTATGATCAGAAAGGATGGTCTAAAAGCAGCTTTTGATTACATCAATGGTACATTTCTGATTGTGTTGTTTGCGGGGATTCTGACGAGTATCTTTACGCTAGCGCGTGTTATCACATGGATGTTACATACCCACCCTATTCCACTGTGGTCTTTCTTCTTCGGTTTAATCATCATCTCGGTAAACCACATGTTTAAGCAGGTAGAGTTCTGGAAAATAAGCCGCTTTGTGGCAGTACTTTCCGGTATTGCCTTTGCTTATAGTATTACCGTACTGCAACCGCTAAACTTTGAACCAACATCACTGAATATCTTACTTGCTGGATCAATTGCGATCTGTGCCATGATCCTTCCAGGTATTTCAGGTAGCTTTATTCTCCTTATGCTGGGCATGTATACACCAGTCCTGACTGCGGCGAAGTCTTTTGACATCGTCACATTAGCAACGTTTGCGTCTGGTTGTGCAATTGGCTTACTGACATTCTCGCATGTGCTGACATGGGTACTAAAACATTACCGCGATATCGCATTGACGTTTTTAACCGGACTCATGATTGGTACACTTGGTAAAGTGTGGCCTTGGAAGGAAACGTTAACCTGGCGCACTAATTCAAGTGGCCTTGAAGTGCCATTGCTAGAACGCAACCTTTCACCATTTAGCTTCGAGCAAGTAACAGGGCAACCAGCATTATTAGCGTATGCTATCGTAGCTATGCTTGCAGCTATGGCACTTATCTTGGCATTAGAAATGACTGCTAAAAAGGCATCTTAGAAATACCAATTTAGTCGCTAGAAAAAATAAATACGGCCGTTAAGTCGGCCGTTTTACTCACGCTGTCGGCAATCAGTTTCAATTTAACAGAACTACTATTATTTCCTATTTCTTTGCAACTCTTTACTCAATAAACGTTGAGCCATACGTTCTGCAAAATTAGCCGGATTAGTGAGGTCCATACGACTTAACAATTGCTGGATTTCTTCAGTTGGTTTTGTTGCCGTAAGTCCTTGCAGCATTAACTTGAACTTACCCCTTCTAGACTGCCCTTTATTTTTCAAAGACTTTAATGCCTTCATAAGTTTCAATTCAGCATCGGTAAAGCTACTGCCCTGTGGAAATTTAGGAAATACACCTTGTTGCTTATGCTTGTTGCAGA